>ERZ795052.2970-NODE-2970-length-19461-cov-5.105380_pt1 | contig 19461 bp, 19 predicted proteins | sample MGYA00375136_ERZ795052 | MGnify/ENA primary metagenome ERZ795052 (study PRJEB30181, sample SAMN05720156) | activated sludge metagenome | isolation source: Anaerobic digester | place: Japan | collected 2015-05-26 ... | reverse complement strand
AGGAACTGGGGAGGATACTGGTTCTGCCCGCCCCGTACACCGTATGGTTTTGGAAGAGGAACTGGGGAGGAACGGGAAAGGAACTGGGGAGGATACTGGTTCTGCCCGCCCCGTACACCGTATGGTTTTGGAAAAAGACAATACCCTTTTCCGCTTGGTTTGGGATTCCCCCTCAGCCTGGAGAATCCTGTTCATTTGCTTTATGGTATGATTATGAACTGGTCATGTTACGGTGAGCACAGAAAACCTTCTGAGTAGACATGTCTGGTTTTTCAGAGCAGAAAAATGGTCTGATCTGTGTTCGCAAACGACCTGGAGAAACCTTCTCCAGTTCTTTTACCGGGGTGCTGCCTTCTCCAGACCGGTCGGAAGATATATATATCCAGACCGGCCCCAGAAAATAATAATTCAAAGCCCTGCAAAATACCGTCTTGACAAACCGTCTGCGGTCTATGAGACACTATACTTGAGCGTAAGGCTCGACTTCTACAGCGAGCGGCTCGAAAGGAGAGTGTTATGAAAAAGAAGGTCACTAAGACGGAAGAGAGGACAGACTTACGGAGCATCGTCATCGACTTTGCGGACAATAAGATTACCCGTGAGCAAGTCAAAGACATGGTGAAGAAAGAAGACCGTGAGGCGTTCATTGCATTGCTGATGGAAGAGAAGTCTCTCCGTGAGGCGCAGAAAGCGAAAGCAGACGCCGACAGGGAAGCAGAGAAGGAGTTTCTGAAGCTCCTTTCTCAAGGGGTTGCAGTAGCTCCGCCTGATGCCGACACTGCGTTGAAGACGGCGTTGGCGAGGGCAGAGAGTCACCCTTCACTGATTCAGAAGAAGGCGGGCGTGATTGACCTCGCTTCTTTCTCACTCGGCATCAACATCTGGAAAGATTCACTGACCGCAGAAGAGAAGAAACGGATCTCAGCACTCAGCGAGCGGCTGTTCGAGGCACTCAACATTCCCTTCAATAAGAGAACAATCCCCACGCACTTAGCAGACAAGCCCGTGATGGGAAAGTCTGTGAGGGGTTCTGAGATGGCACGAGCGTTCCCCGAAGTAGCGTAACAATGAAGCCCTCTCACGCAAGCGAGAGGGCTTTATTTTGGTTTTACGAAAAACCTGGATACACGAAAACCTAGCTTTACCGGCGCAAGGCCCAGACCGGTGTTTTGGTTTTACGAAAAACCTGGATGACGGGTTCGCCAGGTTTACCGGCGAAATCCCCAGACCGGTGCGCCCCCATCCCCTTCCCCAGACCGGTGCTTCCCCTTTCCGTGCAGGCCTGGAGAATCTTCCTGGTTTACTTTGGACTGGTCACGGGGGCGACCTCTATGCTCGTCTTGACATATGTTTCACATTGTACATGTTATGTCAAACATATGTTCCAAAAAACATGGGGTACAATGTGGCACAAAAAATGCATATGCCAAATCCGTGCCACATTGTACCACACAAAAAAATAAATAATTGGCATAGAAAATGTATAATGCATAATGCGTGCCACATTGTACCACATATACTGGTATGCATACCAGTGCGCATACCAGTGCTAATACGTATATAAAATACGTAAAAAAAAAGTATTGACATGTGTAACAATAGACGTTATATGTAACACACATACGGCACATGCCGAATAAAAAGAAGAGAGGATCAAAAAATGAAAAACAAGGCAAGAAAAAACAAGGCAGGAAATGCGGATCAAGTCAATTATGATTATACCATTATTACTAATGAGGATCAATTCAGAACGGCTTTTGAGAGTGCGCTTGATAAGAAGGCTTTTGTTGAGGGTTTCAAGGCATACAAGGCAACGTGTCTTGAACAGGAAGCCGAAAAAGCAAAACAGGAAGCCGAATACACGGCAATGTTAAACGAGGGATTGAACGCACTGAGATCGGGCATGTCTGTTAGCGTGCCAAAAGAACTTGATGACAGGCTGAAAATAGCACTCAAAGCAATTGAAATTGATAGTTCATGGGCAAAGTCAAAAGGTGCAATAGTAGATTGCGCACTAGCAACGTTAGGCTTTTACCCCTGGCAACGGAAACCCTTCTCAACCATCGAACGTGCGGAATGTCGGCAACTATCGGAAAAGATTATGGATACATTGAATATTCCATACGGGAAAAATACGGTCAAAGTTCATTTCACGGATTGCCCTGTCATGGGGGAACGTGAAAGGAAGGAAGCCTTCAACCGAACTTTCCCGAATAATCCGACCGCTTAAACTGTCAAAATATTGACACCTATCGGCTTGACACGCCCCATGTCAAGCCGATTTTTTTTGTTTCGGTGGGTATAGAGGTCGGCACATAAATTTTATGAACCATTTTGAGTGTGTCACATTGTACCACACTTATGAATGTACTAATTGGATTATTATTTGTGTGTAACAATGTTACACACTAATTAGTATACCCCTCCTCCCCCACCACCCTCCTCCCCCACCACCCTCCTCCCCCACCACCCTCCTTCCCACTCCTAAATACAAACTTTCAAATCACTTGACCTATGCTCATATGGGTGTTATTTGTATGGGCAGGAGGTTTTTATGGGAAAAGGGAGACTTATATCGAGGAAGAACAAGCAGACTGAAGTGCCCGAAGTACGCAAGAGGGAGAAGCCGGCAGTAGTAGCGGAAGAAAATGAGAGCTGTCTGACTTCTTATAATGCAGGGCGTGACTTGTCTTTGTGGGATATTAAGACTGGTGGGAAGCGGACTCCTTCTTCTAAGAAGGTGTTGGGGAGCATTACTTATGGGATGATGGAGGAAGCCATTTGGACTTCTGGGGGACTGATGACAAATATTGCCCGGAAGTTGAATGTGTCGATGTATCGTATCCGTGGATGCTTTCGGAAGTTTCCTGCTCTTGCGAAGATGTTTGAAGATTATCGGGAAGCTCTTGTGGATGAAGTGGAGCTTCATTTGATGAAAAAGATACGAGAGAAGGGGGATACCGTTGCCATGATATTTATGCTGAAATGTCTTGGTAAGGAGCGTGGGTGGTCAGAAGCTGCTGGTAGTGGTGGCAAGAAAGCCCCGGTCAAGGTGAAGATTGTACCGGCATCGTCTGCAAAGGCATCGAATGTGGTGAAGTTCAAAAAAGCAGTTGGGAATGGCAAAGAAAAGTAAGCTCCAGAAAATGATGGAGGAGGAGATTGGCAGTGCTCCTGATCAAGAGGAGCTCACTATTGTTGCCACAGACGTGTTCTATAAGAACCAAGCGTCTACAGCGCCACTGGTAGTCAATAGGGGTGGTCGTGGGAGCTCCAAGTCTTATAGTCTTGGTCAGTTGATGCTGTATAAGTTTCTTACTGAGGAGCGGAAGAAGATATTGTTGCTTCGGAAGTCGCTGCCGTCTTTGCGGCAGAGCGTGTACCCACTGATGAGTGATCTAGCGATTGAATATGGTGTATGGGAGGACATCATTGAGGAGAAGGTGCATATGAACTGGCATTACAATGGTTCGTTGCTGCACTTTGGTTCTGTAGATGATGCGGCGAAGATACGGTCATCAAACTGGAATTATATTTTTATCGAAGAGGCCACTGAGATTGACTATGATTCGTTCCAAGATATACGCTTCTGTATCAGGCAGCCTTCCAAAGATGGGCGCAGGAATCAGATATTTCTCTCCCTCAACCCTATTGATGAATTTCATTGGATTAAGAAGAAGTTAGTGGATGATAAGTCTTTGAATGTGGAAGAGATAGTATCCAGTTACAAAGACAATCCATTCCTGCCCGAAGACTACGTTCAGATGCTTCTAGACCTCGAACAGCAAGACCCTTCCTTGTATAATATATTCACGCTTGGACAGTGGGGGAAGTTGGAGAACCTCATTTACAAGAATTGGGATATTGTCGATTGGCTGCCTGATGAGGAGGTAGTGGATAAAGTTACTTATGGACTAGACTTTGGTTATAATTCACCGACTGCTCTGGTAAAGGTATATTTAAAGGGATTGGAAACTTGGGAGGAGCAGAAACTTTATCATAAGAAGCTGACTAACTCAGACCTGATAATCAAACTGCAAGGAATAATACCGAAAGAGAAGAGGAAGGCGCATGTTATTTGGGCGGACTCTGCGGAACCAGACAGGATTGAGGAGATTCGGAGGGCTGGTTTCAATATTAAGCCTGCTCATAAGCAGATACAGGTTGGTATTGATTCTTGCAAGAGGGTGGGGGCTCATATTTACTCTGGTAGTGTGGATTTGGTATCTGAGTTGAGGACTTATTCGTGGAGGAAGGACAAGAATGGGAATGTCCTTGATATACCAATAGACTGGATGAATCATTTGATGGATGCCAGGCGATATGCTATACATAGTACAATGAATAAGAAAACCAATTCTGTAAACAGGAGTAGAATTATTTAGGAGAGAAAATGAATAGGTTTAAAGAATGGGTGGCGAGTAAACTAAGTCGGTCATCTCTTGGCAGGACAGTTTTAAAAGGAATAGGACCAACGTGGGATGATCTACGGATGTGGAGGACGTTGCGGGAGATGCTTGCAACCTCCTCTTCTGTTGTTATAAGACCATACTCTCAGAGTGTTTGGGTGTTTGCCGCTATCAATGCTATATCACAGAACATTGCGAGGGTTCCATTTAATTTGAAACGGGAGGCAGGTCCTCTTGAACCAGCTATTGTAGAAGAAGGGGAACTCTATGATTTATTTCAGAATCCAAATCCATTCATGACAAAGGAGCAATTAATTGAGCACACCTTTGGTTATTATGAATTGTATGGAGAGGCTTTCTGGATTTTGGAGGGTCGAGATGACATTTCCCAGATTCCAAAAGAAATATGGATTTTCCCGCCAGGGAGATTCGAGCCTGAGATAGACACAAAGACAAACTGGTTGCTTGGTTGGAGGTATCGAAGTGGTACGAATGATATTGTCTTCCCATTGAGAGATGTCATCCAGTTCAAGAAATTTAATCCCTATCATTTTTTCCGTGGTCTTTCTCCTTTGGAGGCGGGCAAACTTAGTGTTGAAACTGACTACTACGCCTCCACCTACAACAAGGTGTTTTTTGAGAACGGGGCTGTTACTTCTCTGAATATAACCTTTCCGGAGGAGCTTGGGGAGGAAGCGTATCAGCGATTGATAAAACAGTTTGAAGACCGTCATACCGGAGCGAGGAAAGCCCATCGAATTGTGCTTGCTGAGGGGGGAGCAAAGATCACAGAAGGGAGGATGGGTCAGAAAGACATTGAATTTGTTGAAGGAAAAAAGCTATCGAGAACGGAAATATTTGGCATTTATAATGTCAATGAAATTATCCTTGGTATCTTTGACAGTGTGAAGTCTGAGGCTGGTGTCAAGAGTGCTCACAAATCATTCTGGGAAGAGTGCTTGATGCCAAGAATTACCTACTTTGAAGGAGTGTTGTGGTCTAAATTCTTTTCAAAAATTGGACAGCGGCGTGGTAAGGGTAAAATATGGGGTGAGTTTGACCTTGCGATGGTTGGTCCTCTTCAAGAGAATTTTGCGGATAAAGTGGAAACTGGTCACAAGATGTGGACAATGGGATGGCCTATCAATCATATTAATAAACGTCTTAATCTTGGTATGCAGGATGTGCCTTGGGGTAATGAATGGTGGGTTCCTGGTGGATATGCCTCTGTTAATTTCTTATTGAGGAATGGTGGTGCTCAGAATCAAGCTCCTGGTGCAGACAAACCGCAGCCACCGAAAGAAGAAGAACCAAAGAAAGAGCCTCCAAAGATGATTGCATTTGGTCAGCCGATTGTAAAGGAGTACAAATCCAAAGTAAAAACACTTCTTTTCAGTCAACGGAAGAACGCTCTCATGTTCGTTTTCAACAATTCTCCGATTGTTCATAGTGGAAAAGGGTATGAAAAATTAAAAAAGGAGTTGCAAGAAGTGTACCTTGCCGCTATATATAAAGGCAGATTTCTTGTGTGGCAGGAATCAGGAAAACCTCTGGACTGTCCAGACCCTTCAAAGGAGGATATCCAGAAAATAAAGCATTACGCGGAGGAACAAGCGTTGTTTGTAGTGGATGGATTTAAGAGTATAATTGATGATTTAACTAGTGCATTTGAGCAATTTAGGGGAGGGAATGGGCATAATAATGAGGATTTAGCAGAAAAAATACGGGAAATTTATAATTATTTGTCTCAGAAGAGTGGTGTTTTGTCGGAAACAGAGGTGCATTCCGCTATTTCTTTTGGGAGACAATTAGAAATTGGTAACATTAAACAGTTGGTCACAGAAGGGTTGTTGTTTCCTGCCAAATAATAAATTGGAGGTAGCTGACATGAATAAAAGGGTTAAATATTTTAGGTCGAGAGTTAAGGGAATTGATCTGGAGAAGTACACGGCAAAGATAGTCATCTCTGATGAGACATTGGACAGACATGGGGAGAGAGTTCTGGTTACTTCGTTTGGAAAAACGATAAAAGATTTTATGAAGCATCCAGTTCTCCTGTCCTCTCATGCCTATCGAGGATTGTTGAATCAAATTGGCAAGTTTGAGGACTTGAGGGTAGAAGATAAAGAGGTGGTTGGGGATGTAGTGTACTTTGTTGGGGAAGGCAACCCTGAGGCGGACTGGGCATGGACTCTTGTTCGACATGGCATCGCCGCTTTCAGCATTGGCTTTGTTGCTAAGGCTTATATCGAGTATAATGAGGAGGAGTCCAAACAACATGAAGGTAGTCGGTGTGACTATACTGAGATAGAATTGCTGGAGACTAGTCAGGTTCTCGTGCCGGCAAATCCATCTGCTCTTATGAAAAGTATAGATGATCCTGTCGTTGATACAATTGCAGAGGAGGCAGTGACTTTCTTTAAAGACCATCAGAGCGAAGTAGTGAATATTGATGATGAAAAGTTGGATAAAGAAAATCCGAATATTGGTTTAGTTAATGAAGAGGTTTCCTCCGAAGTTTCCCCTCCCTCTGAATTACCCATTGAGAAGGGTGAGGAATGGGAAGAAAAAGGGTGGGAAGAGACAGAGAATGAAATTCGTCATCGGCTTAGAGACCCCGACCTCTTTGATAAGTTTCGATACATGACTCTCCAGAAAAGCCCAAAAGTAAATGCTGTGATTGGGAAATTGAAGGGGAGTAAGGAATGGAAGTTACAAGCCTTGCGATTTCCAAAGTCTGCTGGGTGGTCTATAGAATCGGCAAAGAAGTGGGTGAAAGATCATCCTGATGTGAGGAAAGAGATAGATGTTGACCTTGTAGACATTGTTCTCGACCAATTGGAAGATTTTTTGTTGAAGATGGATGAAATTTATACTATCATTCAAGAGGTGAAGGATGCTACCTCCTCCATTATTATTAAATTGGAAAGGAAGGAGCAGAAAGAAGAGCCATCTGTATCTGAGGAAAAGGGGGAGGACTTCTCTGATTATGAGGAAACAATTAGTCCAGAGAAGTTGCAGGAGATGTCGGATGCTCTTAGAAAGTCCCTTGGTGTATTAACGGAGGAAGAAAAGGCCACAGAGTCATTTCTAAAGGAATTTATTAATGATATAAATATGGAAGCACGAAAGATATTTTCAGTTCCGCTGACAAGCAAAGAACAATGAAAATTCTGATAAATAGGAAGAGGTTAATTAGTGGAATAAACAAAATAAAATTATAAGAATATTTAAGGAGGTATTTCTATTATGTTGTTGGAACAGTTAAAGGCTGCTCTTGCGGAGCATAAGGAGAGTCTTATCCAGCAGTTTGGAGGAATGAATGAGGGGCTTCGTCAGGAGTTTGCTCGGCTGGATAATAGGGTGAAGGAACTGGAGGCGTTTGTAACTCCTCGAAAAGTGTCCCTCCCAGGTTGTGATGAGGAAACGCAGAAATTTTCCTTCTTCAAAGCCGCTCACGCCATCCGTTATAATGATTGGTCCGATGCGGGATTTGAGAAGGAAGTTTTTGAGCAGACACGGAAGCGTATAAAAGCGATGGGTGGTTTGGGAGCTGGCTCTGCTGGTGCCTATATAGTCCCCACAGAATATGTCAACCAGATTGTAGAGCTCTTGAGAGCGGAATCCGTTGTTATAAAGTCAGGAGCTACGATAATGTCAGATTTAGTAGGATCTCCTGTACAGATACCTACTCAGACTGGCGGGGCTACTGGGTACTGGGTTGGTGAGAATGTAGCCATTACGGAATCAGATTTGACTCTTGGTCAGATCAACTTAACTCCAAAGAAGGTTGGTGCGCTTGTGAAACTTTCCAATACGTTGATTAAGCTGGCTAACCCATCGGCGGAGGCTCTCGTTCGGAGTGACATAGCCACTACTATTGCTCTACAGATAGACATTAAGGCTTTGCGTGGGACTGGTGCTTCGTATGAGCCGAGTGGTGTCAATATTGCCACAAATTTGAATACTGTTGCGATTGGGGTAAGTGGTGGTGATTTAACTTTTGACCATCTGATTGATATGGAATATGAGCTTGCGGTGGACAACGCACTGCGTGGGAAACTTGGTTATATCTTCCATCCAGCTGTTCGTAGAAAACTGCTCAAACTGAAAGTTGCTCAGTATTCTGGGGACACTGGTGGACAGTATATCATCGCTCCGATTACAGAATCAGTATTCCGGAATTGGCTTGGTTATCCATATACAATGACCACACAGATTCCCATTAACCTTTCAAAAGGTGGTGGGTCATCACTGACGGAGGTTTACTTTGGTAACTGGGCGGACCTCTTGATTGGTCAGTGGGGAGGAATGGAGATGATGGCTTCTCAGGAAGCAAGCACCGCCTTCGAGGCAGATCAGACTTGGGTCAGGGTTCTCCAGGAAGTGGACGTGGCGGTACGTCATGGTCAGTCCTTCTGTTTGATTAACGATGCAAAAGCAACGTAATAGTCGTCTTGAAGAAGGAGGATTTTGGTATGAAGTATATTGGGGATGAGGTAGATTTGGTATTAGGAATGACCCCAAAAGTGTGCTCTGGAGAGGGTTCAAAGGCTTATGGTACGGCCTTCGACCGTCTTGGATGTGAGAGTGCTATTTTTCAGGTCATTTGCGGGGCTGTTGATAATTCCCCGACTAATGTTTTATTAACTCTTGGTATAGACGAGAGTGACACTGAGGGTGGTTCTTATTCCAGTGTGACTCTTACGGGCACTTATACGATTTCCGGACAGGCGGCAGTTATTCCTGGTAATTCTCTTGAGTACAATATGAGTCTCAAGGGGAGGAAGCGTTGGCTGAGACCGAATGTAATGACGAATTTTACAGGAGGCTCTTCCCCAACAGTTATTACTGGTGTTGTTGTTGCCCTTGGTGAAGCACGCCTCCAGCCCGTATAAGCTGTCCTATATGGGTTGTGATAAGGGGGCAGGATCCCATCCTCCTGCCCCTTTTTTAAAAACATAGTCAAGGGGGGTTTATGTTAGTAAAAGTAAGGCACGGTTTTTCCGTGAAGATAAACGAGGAAGCCTTTTCGGAGGATACCCTTCTTGAGGTTTCTCAGAGGGAATATCAAGAGAATCATAATGTACTTGAAAAAGTCTTTCCTCGTAACGAGGCGGAGAAAGTATTTTATGAGGAGAAGGCAAAGGAGCTTGGAGAAGGTAAGAGGGTTATTACGACAAAGAAAGTAATGGTCACCTTGCGTAATGGCTATGCGTATGTGAATCCGAATACTGGTAAGTTGGTGGCATCTGGAGAATCCTTTGAGCTTCCAGAGCTGGAGTATTTTATGCGTCATTGGATTTTTGATGTAGTAGAAGGAAAATATCCAGAGAAAATTTCGGAGTCTACTGCTTACGAAGAAATAGATGGACATACTATTGGAGGTGTGTCAGTGCCAGCATTTGTTCCTGTTACAACAGGAAACCAATCGGAACTTGACAATACAGAGGGTTCTGACGCCGTGGTGGCGGAGGAAGATGAAGAAGAAAAGAAGAGCAAGGCAATGAGCACGAAGAAGCATAGGGCTATTTTGAGGACTCAAAAAGTCAAAGCAAAGTAAGAGGTTACTATGAAGTTAGTAAATCCTGTAGATTTGAAGACTTTTCTTGGTGTAGAAACCACTAATCAAGATGCCGTTCTGGATATGTTTAATGATTTGGTATCATCCCGAATTGAAAGTTGGCTTAATCGTACTTTGAAGAAGGATAAGTATGACCAATTTTTTAATTCTGGGCGTAGGCATTACTATCTGCCAGCATATCCGATAGACACAACTGAAACCTTGACCGTGACTTATTCTGGTAGTGAGCAAACTCTTAATAGTGATTATTTTGTTTGGGAGAATGAAGGGCTGATTGAATTTTATGTTGAGCCAGCTTATATCCAACCAAAAGAGATTGAGATTGCTTGGACGGGTGGGTATGAGGAGGTGACTAGTGGTGGAAATGCCTATCTCACAGGACTACCTGATGCTATAGTGCTCGCCGCAATGATACAAATTGCTTTCTCTTTCCGACGAAGAAAAGACATTGGATTGGTTTCTGTGTCCATGCCAGATGGTTCGATAACGAAAAACGCCCCATTGAAGTTACTGGAAGAGGTTAAAGAAATATTGTCTCCTTACAGAAGGGCACCTATGGTGAGATAGGATGGCGGGCATTTATTTTACTGCAAAGTTGAAGCGGGATGTAGTTGGCAGATCATTACATAGGGGGAGGGATGCTTCTTCTATCATGCGAGATTTGATGGGGAAGGAAATGAGCATCATTGAGCAATCCTTCAAAACTCTATATCTTAGGGGGAAACATACAACAGATTCTTCCCTAGCGGAACGGTCAGGAAACCTTATTCGGAATACCTATAGCAAGATAAATATGACTGCTGGTGGCGGTGTTACTGGTCACCTTGTTGTTGGAGAGGGATTACCTTATACTCATCTACATGTTGGAACAGGGGAAACTAAAACAGTGCACACGAGAGGTTCCTTTGTTGTGCCTTTTGCTTGGGTACGCAAGCAGAGGGGAGGACTTATTTCTCCATTTAGATATGGCAGTCTTGGCAGTGTGAAGGGGTTATTTCGTACAAGAAGTAAAGGACTGAATCCAGACATCCTCTATTATAAGAGAAGCAAGGATACTCCGATAAAAGGAGCCTTTATATTGAAGCGAGAATTGACCTTTAGGCAGAGGGTTGATCTTCGTGAATTTATGGAATTTAAAGGGGATTACCTTAGGAGGAGGTTAGAGGAGGCCTTTGAGGGATATGATTTTGGTTATATGAGCATGAGGATGGGTTCATGACTACAACAACGAGAATGAATATACTGAATACCATTAAATCTGTATTGGAAGGGGTTTCTGCTATTCAAGAAGTGCAGGTTAATCGCAATACTCTTGTTGACATGGACACTATTTCTATGCCTTGTGCATTTGTTTTTTCTGGTGCGGAGGTGCGTATAACAGATTCCACTTATGCTGTAATTGGTTATGAGACTTGGGATTGGACTGTTTCCATTGAGGTATGGGCGCAAGATACTGATATGGAAGAGTTACTTGGTGATATACACACAGCCATGCACAATAATGAGCATTTGTCCACTTATGCAGTGACCTCTTTTAGGACAGGGGTGGATCATTTTGTTGTAGACCCTACTCAACTGCTGGCAGGGATGCTCTTGGATTATTCGATAATTTACCGTCACAGAAAGGGGGTTCCTTAAAGGGGAATAGAAAAATGGTGAATTTTGTGTTATATAAGAGCAAGGTGAGAGAGGCAATAATAAACCTCCTCCCATAGAAGGTTTAAAGAAGAAAACAAATTTTAGGAAGGAGGTACTAGGGAATGACACAGGCACAGGGAAGTAATGTAAAGATAGTAATTGATACTGAGGATACCTTTAGGACAAATCCGACTCCTGTTTCTGGCGAATACCTTACGTTTGTTACAGAAAGTCTTCGTTTCAGTAGGAATTTGATTGATTCTAAGAGCATTAGGTCAAGTAGGAATCCACTTCAGCCTGTTCGTGGGAATGTGGATGTTGCTGGGGATATTACCTTTGAGCTAGCCCCTCAATATGGTCGGTTGTTCTATCATATTTTTGGTGGATACACACATTCGGTTACTGGGCAGATGGCTACTCATAGTTATAAGATAGGTAATCTACCTGCTGGTATGGTTATTGAGAAGCAATTTACTGATATTGCTTCACCTAAGTATTTTAGGTATAATGGATGTAAGGTAAATAACTTTAAGATGACTTGCAAATCAGAAGGTATGATCGAATGTTCTGTTGGTATTATGGGAGCTCAGGAAACAGTTGGTGGCTCCACTACATTTCCAATGGTTATGGATCGTGGTTTCACTGCGTTTGATGGTTTTGATGCCGCTTTAACGAAAGATGGGTCTCCTCTTGCAGGGATTACCCAGATTGAGTTCACCCTTGAGAACAATCTTGATGGTTCTAGCTATACTATTGGAGGTGGTGGGATAAGGAATTCCTTACCGTCTGGTACAGTTAAAGTATCTGGTACGATAACCGCCATATTTGACAGCACTGAATTATATGACCTTGCAGTTGCCAATACGGAGTTGTCCATTGTAATAACTTTTACTAAGGGCACTGGAGATGGCACTGCTGGGAATGAGCAGATGGTGTTTACGTTTGATGAGGTTATTCTGCAACCTCAAGGACCTGTGGTAACTGGTCCTACTGGTGTTGTTATTGAATTGCCATTTATCGCCTACTATGGTAATGCTACGGCGGCGTCGGCAGCTAGGTTGACTTTGAAGAGTCCGTATCCTTCTTTTGAATAGAATGGGGGTAAAAAGGAGAATTTATGGAAGAAAGATTTTATGAAATAGATGGTCGTAAGTTTGTACAAAGACCACTTGTATGGGGGCAAATACGGCAATTGTTGTCCGTTCTTGATGGAGTGGAATTCAGACAAGGGATGACCACTTTAGAGCTGATTAAATTGCTTGGTGATAAAATACCTGATGCCCTTTCTGTCGTATTAACCGAGCAAGGGCAGTCTATTCGGGAGAAAGACTTGACTGCCCTCGCCGACTTCCTCGGATTTAGTACCCCTGTGGAAACAGTGGTGACGGTGATAGAGGATTTTTTCGATTGCAACCCGACGGGTTCGTATTTAGAGAAAGTAAACGAGGCCCTCGGGAAAGTAGGAATGACGATGAAGACGAAGGAGACTTCGTTGACGGAGCAGTCCTCAGATTAGCTGGCGGAGACATCTGCAAGCGAGACTTTATTCTATGGGGGTTTACTCCGGCTGAGAGTAAACCCTACTTAGAATATCAATATAGACAGATTCTTTTTCGTGAGGCTATAATTGGTTTCCTCGTACCGAAAGAGGAAGTTCCAAGCGAAGTGGAAAAGATGTACTGTACGGCCTGTAAGAAAGCTAAGCCTGGCTTAGACTGTTCTAAATGTGATAAAAGTCGGATACAAGTGAGGAAATAGCAATGGCCGCAATAAAGACCGAATTATTTATCAAAGCTAATCAAGAAGGTGTGGATAAGATAACCAAGTCTGTGGAAGAACTTGGCAATTCTTTATCCAGTGCCTTAAAAGCAATTCCTACCATATCTGATAAGACAAACACTCACTTAGAAAAACTTGGTCAGACTATTGGAAAACTTGTAAGCATGACCAATGACATGCGTGAGAGTCTTGCCAGAGTGTCCACGCAGGGGGAGAAGTCTATTGGTGTCTTCAGAAATATGGAGTGGTCTGTAAAGTCTGTTGTTGGAGACATGACGAAACTGGTTCAGATACAGGCTCGTTGGTATGGAACAAGGACTTTATTAGATGCTCTTGCCACTAGTTTTTCAGCGGCCACAACAGGTGTTTTTAAATATATATCAGCTTTGGATCAGGCGGCTGCTGAAATGCTCAGATTTCCTGCAACGGGTGGTGTCATTAGTAAAGAGGATTTCCAGGGGGCGGCGGATGCTGTAAAGACTATACAGCAACAGCTTGTCCAATTGCCAGTAGATTTGCAGAAGATGAGTGGTGTGGCTCAGGCTTTTGTTGGTGCTGGAATACCAACTTCAACTGTTGCGGAAATGATACCGATGCTTGCTCAGTTAAATACTGCGTTTAAGGAAATTGACTTAAATCAGTTTGCTGTGGCGGTTACGGCAGCGTTTAATACATTTAAAGATCAGATTAAGACAGGTACCTCTGACGCCGAAAAGTTTAAGGGCATTGTTGAAACTTTGTTACGCGGTCAGGCTGTTGGTATTATCCGGCCGGAAGAGTTCACAAAAGTTCTACAGTATATGGGTACGATTGGTAGGTTATCTGGTTTTAGCGTACAACAAATTACAGCGATGGCTGTTGCTATTACCAATACAGGGGATCGTGCAAACAAGGCGGCTCGTTTGGCTGCGAGTTTTATGGTAGCTCTCCAACAGCCTAAAGCACGTCAAATGTTGGAAGGCATTGGTATTGCCATTGATAGGGATAAAACCTTAGCCTCTCAATTTGATGGGATAATGGACTCCCTTATCAAGAAAACGGCTGCGGCAAAAGGAACCGTTCCTGTGGGGGTACAGGGTTTTCTTGGTGATTTAATGGGTAAGGAGCAGGGGCGAGCCTTTTCGGCATTTCTCACGCAATTTGCAACATATACTAAATTGAGAAAGGAGATGGAGGGCGGTGATATTTCGGGTGGTCTTGCAAGAGCCGCTGAGATTATGGCCAAACCTGTTGGTGCTCAGTGGACTATCTTCTTAAATACGGTTGGTTTGCTGACCACCGCTATTTCTAAGTTGGATTCTGAGACATTGCGTGGTTTTGTTGGTACCTTAGTTGATGTTGCTCGTGGTGTATTGTTTGCCGCTGATTCTACAGGTACATATGCCGATCAGATTAATAAACTTGGTTCTGCTGGGCAAGTGGCTTATTCCTTCATGGGAGCTCTGATGGACATTCTAAATACTGCCAGAAGTGCGTTTGCTCCTCTTATTACTGCTATTGGTGTAGTTCTTGGTTTATTTGCTCAGTTGTTACAATCTCTTTCAGAAAATAAGGCATTGGTTACTTTATTATCCTCTGCTATTTCTGCGGGACTTGTTACCTATGCTTTTGGTGGATTGGTTAGAATACTTGGTATTGTTATTGGTAATCTTGGAATAGTTGTCGCTAAGATATTGGATGTTACTGTGGCAACTACAACTGCTCAAGCGGCTATGGGAAGTTTATCTATTAGTGTAGGAACCATGGCAACAGCATTTGGTGTTCTCTTTGTTGGTTTGGTTGCTCTGAATGGAATAATGCAGTCTCTAAATTCGGAATTTGATAGGCTTGAGAAGAGGGACACCGCCGCCGCGGCGGAACATGCTAGGATACAAACTTCGGAGCAGGCTCAAAAGTATTTGGATAAGTTGGATAAGGCACAATCTCAGATACGAAAGAAGGCTCCTACGAAGGAGGAGTTTACAAAGGAAAATGAGGAAGGGATGGTGGTCTTCAACAGGAAGGCCTATGAGGAGGCGAAGGAGCAGTGGGCAGATTATGAGTATAATAGAGCAGTTGGTCTTTCTCGAAGGCGGTTTTTTCTGGAAAAGGAAAAGAAGCAACAGGAGGAGGAGGAGAAATTAAAGCGGTTGAAGCCTTCAATTCCTGATACCAGTGTTGGAAAAGCCCTCTCAGATGTGTCTTCAATTAAGCGGGATTACCGAACTAAAATAGATACTGTAGAGGCTGGTGAGAGAACAGAATTACAAATACTGGAAAAGGCACATCGGGAGGGATTGATTGGAGCTGAGGAATATGAGGCAGAGCGTAATTCGATAATCCAACGTGCCTATAGGGAGCGGTTAGCTTTATATAACACTGAATACACTGCGATAGAGAAAGAGTATGACCGGCTGATTGCTTCTGCTTCTGGTAAAAATGCTGGCGAGAGGAGAAGGCAATTGACTTCGGATAAGGAGTCTGCTTTGTCAGCACTTAGGGAATCCATGAAACAGTTGTTGGAAAAAGGAAGGCAGGAGGAGTTGGTTTCGGATAAGAAGGCGTGGGAGGATAAAGTAAACAATGCTAAAATTTATCTTGAAAAAATGCGGCATCTTCAAGAGATGCGGGTTGAAGAAGAGGATAGGGAAAAGAGAAATCAAATAGCAACTGAAACCACTTTAAATGAGTATTTGTATGGGGAGGGATATCGCTCTGCAAAGGATTATTATGATAAAATAGGTGCACTACAGGAGGAGGACTTAGAACGAGCGAAGAAAGAGGCCGTCGAAAAGGCTAATATAAATGTGGAGTCTTTACGAAAGTTGGTATATGGTTATGCGGATGAACTTGGAAATTTTTTCCAAGGTGTTGGTGAGAAATCAAAAGAAGGGCAGGCTGCCCTTGCTAAGATAGATGAAATCATAGAAAAACTTGGTATTGATATTAACCAATTGGATAGGGAGGGGAAATTAAAGCAACTTCAGAATGACTTGAAGAAATTGACGGATATTAGTTACCTTTGGGAAGGAGAAGGAGGTGGTCTTAAAGTATTTAAGAGGTCAATGGATCAGGTTGTGAAGGATTTTGGTAATTGGGGAAAACTAATTAATAATATGTGGACTGATGTTATGTCCAGTATGGCCTCTTCCTTTGATCAGATTTTCATGGACTTTCTTGAGGGAAAATTGAAAACTTTGAAGGAGTATTTTGTTTCCTTCCTTAAGGCAGTGTATCAAGCTCTCACTCAGGTTCTTTCAAAGATAATTGCTACTGGGATTGCTTCCATGTTTAGTAATCTTGCGGGCTCTATGATGAATAGTGGTAGTGGTGGTAGTGGTGGTAGTAGTGGTGGTAGTGGTGGTAGTGGTGGATCTTCTTACTCCTCATATCAGGTCACTCATACTGGGGCTGGTCCTGGTGAGTCTACAGGGGTTTATAGAATGGCACCCTCTTCCTCTCTTTTGGGAGCTAAGAGGTATCATGTTGGAGTTGGTCCTGGGGAACATGCGGCTATCATTCGCAATGATGAATCTGTATTAACTCCTGGACAGATGAAACAGTTGGGTAGGATCAATGCGGGTGGACCTGTTAATTTACAGGTTAAACTTGAAAATAAGTCGAGTCAAGAAACAAAGGCGGAGCAGGGGGAGATGAAGTGGGATGGTGAAAAATGGGTTGTCAGCGTAGTGCTGAAGGACCTTCAAAATAATGGGACTTTAGCGAGGACGTTAATGAATAGGAGGATGTAATGAGTGCGTTTCCAACTTTGAGTAGAAATCCAGAGTATTCTCTGGAGCAAAGTAGAGAGGATACTGCTATTAAATCTCCTAAGGAATCTGGAAAGGTATTCACACGGGCACGTTTCTCTACTGATAGAAAGAGATGGGTTATTAGGTATGAGTTATTGACATCGAGTGATGCCACTTTGCTTGATAATTTTGAAGCTACTGTTCGGGTTTGTGCGGACGCATTTACATGGACACATCCAGCCACATCTGTTGTCTACACGGTTCGTTTTGAGAGTCCTCCTAAATTGGTGTTGTCTGGTTTTTTTGATAATGAATATAAATATTCTTATGAGGCTACGTTGGTACAAGTATGAATACATTAAAATCCATGTCGGCAAGTTTGATACTGGAGAAAAACAAGGTCAATAGTATTTATCCTTATGTATTACTATTGTCAATTACTTTAGATGGAACTCCTTCTATATTTTTAGCTCGTGATACGCAGGATGTTACTTATAATGGGCAACTTTACACGGCGTTTCCGTTTGAGGTGGACGCAAATAAAAGCTCTTCCTCAGGGGAAATTCCTACGTTAACCATTCGTGTTTGTAATGTAAATAGAGTGATTCAAGCGTATTTGGAGGATTATGATGGTCTTGTAGATGAAACAGTAACCTTGATAATTGTTAATACACACTATTTATCTGAGGATTATTCGGATTTTACTTTTGATTTCACTGTTCTCGGTTGTACAGCAGATGCTATGTGGGCTTCTTTTACTCTTGGTGCTCCTAATTTGTTGAACAGGCGGTTTCCTCTATATAGATACATGACCAGTTTTTGTAGGTATGTTTCCCATTATAAGGGGGTGGAGTGTAAATACTCTGGTGGAGAGCCTAGTGGGGAGACTACTTGTAATGGCACTTTAGAAAGTTGTAAAAAGCGAGGGAATGCTATAAATTTTGGTGGTTTTCCTGGACTACAAAAGGGGAATTTGAGACTTGCGTGATTTTCAATTATTTGAGGATTTAATAGGAATCCCCTTCAAGAGGAATGGTAGAGATAAAAATGGAATGGACTGTTGGGGTTTGTGCATGGAGGTCAAGAAACGCACTGACGGAACTATTCTACCGGATTTTGTGACACAAGGAGACAAAGAATCCATAGTAGGTTTATTTCTTAACGGAATTGACATGGCGGAGAGGTTGGAGTCTCCAGAGCCGTATTGTTTTGTTTGCATAGGGCTGGTGTCTCCTTTGGTGGATCATGTGGGAATTGTGTTGAAAGATTGCCGTCATTTTATTCATATGTTGAGTGAGCGGTCTAGTTCAAGCATAGAACGATTGGATGCTATACATTGGAGAAACAGGATACGAGGGTATTATAGATGGAAGCATACACCAAAGAATTAACAAAAGTAGAACCGAAGACTGTTTTGATGACGTTGGTTGAGAATCCTTTTGACCGACACGCTCAGAAACTTATAGCAAGGCCTTTCTCTCCATCCACCCTTCTTGAATTAAGAAATGAATATTTCCCTCAAGATATAGAAGTAATTGTCTCTGTGAATGGGCAAGTAGTTCCTAAAGAGATTCTTGGTACGTCTTTGCTTAAAGTAGGGGATCATATTACAATTATACCGGCTTTTGGTGGAGGTGGAAATAACACTGTTCTTCGTTATATCGCCGCTATTATAGTGGCTGTTTTGGCTATTGTTGTATCTGTACTTACCTATGGTGCCACAGCAAGTTATTGCTATGCGGCGGCGGCTGGTGCCATTACCTCCCTTCTTGGAGGTATGATTGTAAATTGGCTTTTGCCAATTAAACCACCAGATCCAGGTGATTTGGATTATTCTCAGACCAATAGCTGGTCTCCTTCTTCTTTGCAGAGGGCTGGTGTCCCTATCCCGTGTGTCTATGGCAAGCTCCGTTTGTCGGGAAATATAATAGCCGCTTATTTGAGTGGTGGTGAGTCCACCATGTATAATAAGAAGAATTACATAAATGCCCTCATCGCCCTATCATTAGGACCAATAACGAGCACCTCTGAATACCGAGTTAATTCTCAGGATGTAGATAATTATGAAGGTATCACTATTAGTAGTAGAATGGGTCTTTTGACTCAAAGTGTTATTTCTGGATTTGATGATGTTATTACCGAATACACAACCTCTCAAAAGGTTACATGTGATAGCCCTGTCCTATATACTACTATGGGAGATGATTTTGATGCCTTGGAGATTGTAATTAACTTTCCAGGTGGTTTGATGAAGACTAATAAAGAAGGAGGAGTAGATGCCTTACATGTTTTTGTTAGTGTTTACGTTAGAAAGAAAGGG
>ERZ795052.2966-NODE-2966-length-19488-cov-19.120156_pt1 | contig 19488 bp, 18 predicted proteins | sample MGYA00375136_ERZ795052 | MGnify/ENA primary metagenome ERZ795052 (study PRJEB30181, sample SAMN05720156) | activated sludge metagenome | isolation source: Anaerobic digester | place: Japan | collected 2015-05-26 ... | reverse complement strand
CTCGCGCTACCAGCGCGTCCGCACGGCCCTCCGCCGCCTCTTCACAAAAGACTAAAAGCACTGACTGACACGTGGCACGGGCATCCTGCCCGTGTGAACCAGATCAAGTTGCAGGGGCACCCTCGCGGGTGCCCCTGTCACATCACAGTTCATCAAAGCCCCTGCACCGGCCCCGACCCAGAGGGCCCCGACGGCGGCATATACATCGGCGGCGCCGGCTCGGGCGCCGGCGTCAGCGCCCCAATCAAATCATAAGGCGGCCCATACTGCGCCAGATAAATCACCGAATAAGCCCGCCAAAACACCAGCAGCGGCAGTAGAAACACCGTTCCGATATACGGAATCGCCATGATGCACGCCGCGCAGCAGCACGTCGCCACCGCGATGAGCAGCAGAATAAGCGCCACCGCCATCCCAAAGATAATCTGAAACAGGATGTAAAGCGCAAACCGCCCCTTATTCGCCCCTAAGAGCCCCAGAAACTCCCGCCACGCCGGCACACACAACGAACCCCGAAGCATCATCACCGGCGTCACGAAATCCTCCGTAAACTTACCAACCAGCGCAAAAACCACCACCAGCAACAAGAAAACCGGCAGCGCGCACGCCGCCACCACAATCACCGGCGCCGGCCCCCCGCTCTGCCCCAGGACCACCCCCAAAGCAACCGCCGTCCCGATCAGCAGCGCAAAACAGAAGAACCCGATGAAGAACACCGCCAAGCGAAACAGAAACAGACTGTTCCCCTGCAGCCGATAGTTCCGCCACGGAATTCTTACCTCCGCCCGGTTGGTAGCCACGCAGTGCAAGAACATGAACTTGCCCCGGCTGCTCAGCCACAAGCACACAATCTGCACCACAATTCCCACCACTAACAGCGTGCCCCCGACGGCGATAATGACCGGCAGGTTCTGCACGACCTCACGCTGGAACTGCTCCACTGAACCCCGGTCGAGGTTGATATTGGGCCCGCTGCCCCCGCCCCCGCCTCCGGCCTCCATCAGACTCGCCAACCACGCGCAGAACCCGATGATGAACCACCGCTCCAGATTGAACGGCTGAAACAGCACCACCTTGACCCGCTCGATCGCCGCCCCCAGCGGATCCAGCACGCTGATGTAAGGCCCGGCCCCGTTACTCATAGCATCCGTCCTCCAATGTAAATCAGCCAGTTGACAAGGATCGCCGTCAGCAAAGCCGCCGCCGTCGCCGCATGCACGCGCCCAATCACGCGACCCACCGGCCTTGGACTGATCGCCAACACCCATATCCTATAGGGAATCTGCAAAACCACAAACAAGAACACCGCCGGCCCCAACGGGTTGTAAGAAAAAGCCTCCGCCGCTTTTCCATGTGCCATCGCCGAAAACGACCGCGTCATGCCGCAAAATGCACACTTCACGCCAAAAAGCCGTTCCATCACGAAATGCAGCGGCCACTCTATGCCAAAAAAGTACACTCCGACCTCATCCACCGTCAAAACCAGCGCAACGAGCACCAGGCCCAGACACAAGAACAACACCGCCGCGTTTACAAGATTTCTCATAGCGCCGCACCATCAAACGCCGCGCAGTACCCGCTTCTTACAGACGCGCGCATTTTGGCTTTATGACATGAGAAATTCGGATTTGGCCTTTTGGATTCTTGAAAAATAATCTCAATGCCGGTGTCCCACGCCAAATTGCTCCGTGATCCGCGACACCATGGCATCGTCAATCGGCTTCTGATAAAACCCGTCAAAGCCTGCCGCCATCGCCTTTCGCTCCAGTTCCCGCGTCTGCAGGGCCGTCACCGCGACAAGCGGTGTCTTCGCGCCATGTTCGCGAATCCGCCGCGCAACCTCAAGGCCGTCAATCTCAGGAATGTTGATATCCAAAATAATCAGGTCGTACGTATTGGCCAGCGCCTTCTCAAGCCCGCTTGCCCCGTCGAACGCACAATCGCACGCGAATCCCGACCGCCGCATTAGCAGTTCCAGCAGCCGTTGATGGCCCAGGTCGTCCTCCACAATCAGGACAACCGGCTTGCCCCGCTCTTCTGTCGCACCCATATCCGACCTCCTGCCTGCCCTTGCACCCCACCCGACAATACTACGTCCTTCGCCGGCTGATGTAAACACAAATCCACATTGGCGACGGCCTTCCCTATGTGTCGACTGTTTCAAGGCCGGACTATTCCCGCCGCCTGCCCGCTTCCACATCCCCACAACCCCCGCACCCCCCCCGCACCACAAAGTCCAGTAACACCCAACAAACTCCACGTACGGCCAGGCGGCGGCGTTTTTCATGGCTGGACTGGTGTGCCTGTCAGGAGAGCGGAGCGATTGCGAAGAACGCCAAGGTCAGCAGCAAAGCGAACCAGAGCAGCAGCCAGGCAAACCGTTCGTCCTCCAGCAGATGTTCGATCCACAACCGCATGTCATGCCCTCGCGTCACGTGGCGATGTCCACCCGGATTGTTCGCTACGGCGGCCATTTTCAACTCCTCTAAATCTTTGCCTCAGAATTATACCCCGGAATGCCGCCGAAGGTGCTGTGTCACATTTGTCGCCCCACCCGCTTGAGGATGTTGGGATCCAGATGCGAATACCGGGCCATGACCAGATTGCGAGCGAAGAAACCGTACCCTTTAGCAGCTTGCCGTTTCATTGACGCCCGGTTCACTGCGATCCGTCACAGTACATCTCCCTGAACACACGGTGAACCCTTACACGTAGACTTTATCCGACCGGCGGCGCATTGCAGCCGCCTCCGAAATCTGTTACCAATCCGGCCGAATGCCGATAGAATGAACCCCATGGCCGCAGAAGAGCAAAAAGAACGACTTGAAGCGATCAGGGAAGCGATCCGCAGTTTCCCAACCGGACCCGGTCTGTATTTCATGAAGGACGCCCAGGACACCGTGCTGTACATCGGCAAGGCCAAGAACCTCCGCAGCCGGGTCGCCAGCTATTTCCAGCCGTCGGCGGATCTGGCGGCCAGCCGCGGCGCACGCATCGTCGAGATGATCGCCAAGGTTCAGACGGTGGACTACCTCGAGACCAAGAGCGAGGTCGACGCCATCCTGCAGGAAGCCCGGCTCATCAAGGACATTCGTCCTCCCTATAATACGGCGATGGTCGACAGCAAGACCTTTCCCTATCTCGAGATCACCACACGCGAGCAGTTTCCTGGCGTGTATATCACCCGCAACCCGAAGAATCCGCGCAACCGCCTTTTCGGGCCGTTCACCGGCGCCCATGACCTGCGGGGCGCACTGGTCGTCCTGCAGAAGATCTACAAGTTTCGCACCTGCAACCTGGACATTCGTGAAGAAGACGACAAGCGGCGTTTCTTCCGGCCGTGCATCCTTTACAACATCAACCAGTGCACTGCCCCGTGCGCGGCGCGAATCAGCCGCGCGGAATACCGCAAGATCATCAACGATCTGATCAAATTTCTCCAGTCGAAGCGTTCCACCGTACTGCGCAAACTCCGGCGGCGCATGGAGGAAGCCGCGGCCGCCATGGACTACGAGGCCGCCGCAATCTACCGCGACCGCATACGTCTCATCGAGCGGCTCGACGAACGCGGCACCGTGGAAGGCAACGTCCAGCCGGAGGTTTTTGCGACCGACCCATCCGAGGCCCTGCTCAAACTGCAGAAGCTGCTCGGACTTGAAACGCCCGTTCGCATCATCGAAGGCTTCGACATCGCCCACATCGCCGGATCCGAGACGGTAGGCTCCATGGTCCAGTTCATCGACGGCCGTCCTTTCAAGGACGGGTATCGCCGCTACCGCATCCGGACGGTGGCGGGCATTGACGACTACGCCTGCATTCGCGAAGTAGTTACCCGCCGCTACCGGCGGGCGCTTGCCGGCGAGGAACTGTGGCCGGACCTTGTTCTGATCGACGGCGGCCTGGGCCATCTCCACGCAGCCGAGGAGGCGTTTGCCGCGATGCAGGCCCCACTGCCGGCGCTGGCGTCCATCGCCAAGCGCGAAGAGGAAATCTTCATCCACGGCAGGGATAAGCCCGTGAAGCTGCCGCCCAACGCGCCGGCCCGCAAGCTTCTCCAGTATGTCCGCGACGAAGCCCACCGCTTCGCTCAGCACTATCATCACATCCTGCGCAGCAAGAGGATGTTGAACGAGGGATAATCAGGAACGCAAACGACCGGCTGACCCCCAATCAGTTCAGGCGTGCGTACAGTCGACAACGATGGCGGTGATATTATCGAGCCCTCCGGCGGCATTGGCTGCGTCGGTGAGTGCTCGGCACGCTTTCTCGGGATCTTCGGCCGTGACGAGTATGCGGCGAAGTTCGCCTTCGTCCAGCATGTCCGTCAATCCGTCGGTGCACAGGAGGAAACGATCGCCCTTGGCCAGGGCAAACGTCTTGACATGCGGCGAGGTGTCTGCGGCGTCCATGCCGACGTACTTTGTGATCTGCCCTTGCGCCTCGTGACCGTCGGCCTCGTGCGGCTTGATCTTGCCCGCCGCAATAAGTTCGAAGATGACCGAATGATCCCGCGTCAACTGCCGCAGCCGCCCGTTTCGCAGGCGGTAAATGCGACTGTCCCCCAGATTGGCGGCATACGCCCGGCCGGCGCGGATAAGCAGCAGGACGACGGTGGCGCCCATTTCCCTGTAGCCATACTCGCCGACCACAGCCTCCATCCACAACTGCTTGTTCTGTTCGGCAAGGGTCGACCGGATCACCCGCAGCACGGCGCGCGGGCTGCTCGAGCGCAGCGCATGGAGTTTGTTCTCGATCATCACCGGCAGGTCTTCCGTGACGATTCGCGAGGCCATGTGGCCGCCGCGATGGCCGCCCATACCGTCGGAAATGAGAAAGAGGCCGATCTCCGGCTCGACGTGATGCGCATCCTCGTTGACGGTGCGGATCCGGCCCACGTCGGACAGGGCCGCCCAGCGAAAGGCCCGGGTTGTCAGTGCCTGTTTGGCGTTGTGATTCGCTTCGTACAGTTCCATCCGTAAGGCGTCAGTACGCCGACCTCCTTATTCGATCAGCCGCGTGGTGCACCACGGGCAATAATTCCAATACTCCGAATCAACCGACCAGCCGCATTTTATACACGTCTCGGGGAACGGAAAGACCGACCACGGCTTGCGTATCCTGCGATTGCACCACGGGCAGTACCGCATGAAGCGCATCAGCTTGCCGCCGCAGTGTCGACACGTGTCATGGTACGAAATCGGCAAGCCGTTCTTGTCCGGCTGCGGCAGGTAGCCCGCGCCATAACACCACGGGCAGTAGCTCCAGGCCGGCGAGAGACCCTTGTGGCATCGCGTGCAGATATGGCTGAATCGGCTGCGGTCGTCGAACCGGTTGCGGTTCGTCCCGCACCAGGGACAGATGTGCATCCGCTCGCTGACGGGTTCTCCGCACACCACGCATGTGAAGATGTCCGGCAGGACCTTGCGGTAGCGTCTTAAGAAAGCCTCGCGCCGCAGCTGCCGCCAGTCGCCCGGCTGGCGTGCTTCCGGCCGAGCGCCCAGACCGAGCTTCACCGTCCGCGGCATTGCCAGCCGCATCATCGCCAGCATCTCGCCGGCATTTGCAAAGCGGCTGTTGGGATTCACGGCAAGGGCCTTCTTCATGAACTTGACAAACATCGTGCTGGTCTGCTTGCGAAGGCGATCGTGGCCGCGATAAGGCCATGTGAACGGCCACCGCGGCAGGACGCCGGTGATATACTCGTAGAGGATCAGGCCCACTGCGAAGCAGTCGCTGCGATAGGTCGGGCGGCCGTACGCCTGCTCCGGCGCGACGTAACCCGGTGTACCGAACTCATCCACGGTCTCCATCCTGCCGTGCATCTTCAGGCCGATGCCGAAGTCGCCGATGGCCGCCCGGCCGTTGGGAAACAGAAAGATATTGCCCGGCGTCACATCGCAGTGCACCAGCCGCTGGCTGTGGGCGCAGGCCAGGCCCTCCAGGACCTGCGTGATAATGCCTATGATGCGTCTGAAGCTCATGGGCCGTGAGCAGTCGTCCAGCGTCCGCACCGACAGTTCCGTGGCCATGACCGCGTAGCCGTCGATGATATCGGCGTTCTTGACCGGCATGATATTCGGATGCCGCAGCCGCGCGACCAGCCGCACTTCCCGCAGCATTGCCTCGTTGTCGCGTTTGCCGTCCGGCTCCGGCTGGGGGATCTTCAAGGCCACCCAGATGCCCTCGATCCGGTCCCGCGCCTTCCACACCTCGCAGTATCCACCCTTGCCGATCCGCCGCGCCAGCCGGTACTTGCCCAATACCATGTTGCGGCGCAGCGGCCCTGCGGCGCCGGGCGTCCGGGTGTGAGTTCTGGCTTGTTGATCGTCTTCGGTCATATATGCTGTACGTTTCTTACACGTTGAGCGGCTCGTGCAAAAGTCCTGCGATACGTCGGTCGCAGCCCACCTCCTGCACCGTCCCGTGAACCAGCCGTTCCGGATTGGCAACGATCTTCGCCATTGTATCAGTCACCTTTGCCGTGCCTTCCGAGGCAAGCCGAACCGGGGCCCGGTAAACCCGCACCTCATCGACAAGATCCTGCCCAATGAAATCGGTCAGCACGGTCGAGCCGCCCTCGACGAGGAGCTGCTGGATCCCGCGGCGACCCAACTCGGTCAGCAGTTGATTGAGGTCGCACCGTCCGCCAACCTCACCGCCGGCCAACACCTCCACACCCCGCCGGGCCAGGGCCGCTGCGCGACCGGACTGCCGCGCAAGCGCTCTGCTGGTGATGACCAGCAGGGTACGGGCCTCGGCCGTGTCGAGCACCTTTCTATCATCGGGTATTCTGAGGTTGCTGTCCAGTATGATGCGAAGCGGCTGGCGCTGCCAGATCTCGCCGGGTTCGCGAACGGTCAATTGCGGGTTGTCCTCGATTGCCGTTTGGACGCCAACCAGGACGCCCTGGCAGCGTCGCCGGAGCCGGTGCACGTCGGCCCGGCTCGCCTCGCACGAAATCCACCGGTGTGCCCGCGAAGCCATGAACCCGTCAGCGCTTTGGGCCCACTTGGCGATGACCCACGGTCGGCCGGTCCTCGTGTACCGGCAAAACGGTGCGTTGAGCAGGCGGGCCTCCTTCTCGCAGACGCCTACCTCCACGGCGATTCCCGCCTGCCGAAGTTTTTCGATCCCGCCGCCGGCCACGAGCGGGCATGGGTCGGCCATCGCAATCACCACCCGGGCTGCTCGCGCCGCGATCACCGCCTCGGTGCATGGCCCCGTCTTGCCGACATGGCAGCAGGGCTCAAGCGTCACCACCATCGTTGCACCGGCCGGATCGCCGCCGCGCCGCCGACAATCCGCCAGCGCGTTGATCTCCGCGTGAGGCCCACCGAACGTTTCATGATACCCCTGGCCGATGATCTGGCCGCCCTTGACGATTACGCAGCCAACCGCCGGATTCGGCTCCACCGAACCAATGCCCCGCGCCGCAAGCTCCAGCGCGATCTGCATGTATCGCACATCATCCATCACAAAGCAAAAAAAAGGAACGTGCCTGTTTCTTGAAAGCAAACCTTCCGCGGCGGGTCAGCCCGCGGGATCAGTTATTTGCCTATCATCTTCATGAATTGCTGTTCGTCTATTATTTCTATGCCGAGTTCCCTGGCCTTGTCCAGCTTGCTGCCGGCGCTCTCTCCAGCTAACACATAGTCCGTCTTCCTGCTGACGCTGCCGGCGGCCTTGCCTCCGTGGTCGGCAATCGCCTGCTTGATCTCCTCCCGGGTGAAATGTTCCAACGTGCCCGTAACGACAATGGTCTTGCCCGCCAGTGCCTTGCTTTTCTTCTGCTTCGGAGGCGTGGGCCTGACTCCCGCCGCCAGCGCCGCATCGATCACCGCCCGGTTCTGCTCTTTGTGAAAGTACTCATAAATGCTCTGCGCCATCACCGGCCCGATCTGGTCAACCGCCTCCAGTTCCTCCACCGATGCTTCCATAAGTCTCTCCAACGAGCCGAATTCGTTGGCCAGTATCATGGCCGACTGCCCGCCCACGTTGCGAATGCCTAACGCCGCTATAAATCGCCACAGGTCCTGTGTCTTGCTTTTTTCGATGCTGTCTAAGATGTTGGCGGCGCTCTTGTCCGCCATCCGCTCCAGTTGCACAAGCTGATCGAATCGCAGCCGATAAAGGTCGGCGAAACTCAGCACAAGATTGTTATCCACCAACTGCTCGATCAGTGCCGGCCCGATACCCTCGATATCCATCTGCCCGCGGCCGACGAAATACTGCAAACGCTGCTTCAAGGTCCCGATGCAGCCCGGATTCGTACACGTGACGGTTGTGTAATTGCGATCCGCCTCCGACCGGACCTTTACCTCCACGGGCTTTTCGCACACCGGGCATGTCTTGGGTATTTCAAATGGGGCCGCCCGTTTGCCTTTGCTTGTGCCGGTTACTTTGACTACCTGCGGAATTATTTCCCCCGCCTTCTCGATGGTCACCGTATCCCCGGGCCGTACATCCAATCGCCGCACCTCGTCGAAATTGTGCAGCGTTGCCCGCTTGATCGTCGTGCCAGCCAACAGTACCGGCGTCAGGTTCGCCACCGGCGTCAGTGTCCCGGTCTTGCCCACCTGTACCTCGATCGATTCCACCGTCGTTTCGGCCTGCTCGGCGGCAAACTTGTACGAGATGCACCAACGCGGGGCGCGGCCCGTCGTACCCAAGACTTCTTGCTGATCCAGCCGGTTTACCTTCACGACCATCCCGTCGATCTGGTAATCCAGTTCGGTCTTCTTGTGTTCCCAACTGTTGCAGATCTCGATCACCTCGTCGATATTGGCCGCCTTGCGATTGTTCGGGTTCACGGGCAGCCCCAGGCGCTTGAACCGGTTCAGAATTTCGTAATGCTCCTCGCCCAAGGGCTCACTGCACTCGCCCACCGAATAGGCGAAAAACGCCAGCTTGCGCGTGGCGGTAATCTTCGGATCCAGCAGCTTCAGCGAGCCGGCGGCTGCGTTGCGGGGATTGGCAAACGCAGGCTCGCCCGCCTCGTCACGCGCCTTGTTGAGTGCCGCAAACGCCGCCTTGGGCATGTAGACTTCGCCGCGCACCTCGATGACATCCGGAATCTGCCCGCCGTCCCTCAGCGCCAGCGGTATCGCGCGGATGGTGCGAATGCCCGCGGTTACGTCGTCACCCCTGGTCCCGTCACCCCGCGTGGCCGCCTGCACCAGCCGGCCCCCTTCGTACCGCAGACTGACCGCCAGGCCGTCGATCTTCAACTCGACCACGTAATCGTAATCCTCGCCGCGCAAGGCTTTCGCCACCCGCTTGTCAAAGGCCCGCAGTTCGTCCGGGTCGTATGTGTTGTCGATGCTCAGCATCGGCACGGCATGGCGGACCGTCGCAAACGCCTCCAGCGGCTCGCCGGCCACACGCTGGGTCGGCGAATCGGGTGTCACCAGCTCCGGATGTTGTGACTCCAGCTCCTTGAGTTCAGCAAAGAGCATGTCGTATTCACGGTCGCTGATCTCCGGTGCATTCTCGACATAATAAAGCCGATCATGCCGCCGAATCTCTTCCCGCAACTCCTCAATCCGCTGTGCAATGTCCTTAGCCATGACCGGTCTTATACGACCCCTTCGACGCTTTTGCAAGCCTCTAACGGCCCTCCAGAATCGAAAGCACCGTATTTCTATATCGACCTGCACCAGGCCTTATAACCGGGAGAACCGGCAACAGGAGCCGGTTTTTTGCAGATGTGACGGCTTGGGGCGCGTACTGGTCGGCCTACATCAAGAGTCGCGCCGCCCAGGCCGGCAAGAAAGTCCGATGTCCGAAGCGAGCGCCTCAAGCAGCGGTCCGACAATGAAGCGTACCTCACGTACATCCCGGGCAAACAATACGCCATCTACTTTCCCAACGGCGGACAGATCGAACTTGTCATCGACCCGCCTGCCAAAGGCAGCTACAGTATTCACGTGCTCGATATTGCCCAAAGCAAATGGTCCGACCCGATCGGCCCGCTCGACACCAGTATGAAGAGCCTCACCCAAAGCGCGCCCGAAGGTAAACATACTCTTGTGCTCGTCTCGGCGCAATGAAAGAACTGGGGCATTTGCTTTCGGCTGTTTGAAAGAGCGCCTTTTCCCGCGGCAGTCGACCGACGGATGTGACTATCGGTACGCTTCATGCCCGTGATCGTCGAGCCGCCATGATGGTAAAATAGGCAGACTTGACCCGGCCGGTGGGGTGGGTTATATTTTGAGACCGTACGGGCAATATACGATTCGTATCGTTTAACTTTTTGGGGGAAGTCATGAGAAAGACACTTCTTTGTGTTATCCTGGCGGTAATGCTTGTAGCAGGCAGTGCGCAGGCCTTGATGATCGAAGAATCATCTGTTCGCAAACTGACTGCCGGGCAGGAGTACCTGATTGATCCGTGGCCGGGCGCGTTTGCGTTCGACGGGGATCGGGTGGTGTGGATCGTTTGGGAGTTGGACGGGACATTTGCGCTGTATTGCCTGGATGCCGCGGGCGCCGCAGAGCCGGTGGTCCTGGATGTGAGCAGTTCTTTGCCGCTTGGGGTGGCGATCAGCGGCGACAAGGTTGTCTGGGACGTGGCGGATGGCGAAAGCGGCGAGTCGAATATTCTGCGGGTGATCGATTTGTCGCTGCCGGAAGAGTCGCGGACGTTTGATCTGCATGCGCCGCACGATTTGGCGGTGGGGCGATATGCGATTGACGGCAATCGTATCGGCGCGGTTTGGACAAACGGCGAAATATCTTTTCTGGAAGTGATTGACGTGTCGGATCCGGCGGCGCCGGTCAATTATCCGCTGGCGCCTGTTCAGGTGTGTGTTCGGGCGGTGGCGGTGCATGGGCCGTATTTTGTGTTTTCGTATTTATGTGAGGACGGGTCTGGTGAAAGCGTCATTGTCGTCAACAAGGTTGACGAGATGGGAGGCGTGGGGTGGCAGTTCCATGTTCCTGGGACGATTGATGAGTTGGACGTGGATGATGACGTGATTGTGGGGATCGCATGGTACCAGATGTACCGGTATGACATATTTTTGATCGGCGGGTACGCGGATGCGGCGTCGGCCCGGGTGGATTACTTCTGGCGCAATCTGTCGGCGGCGGCGTTCGGAGCGGAGGTTGACGGGGACGTGATTGTGTGGCGCGGAGAGAACGGCAGCGAGGGGTGTTTGGAGGAGACGGGGGGAGATCCTTGGAAAATGTGCGGTTATTCGTTGGCCGGCGGGTATATTCGCGATGAAGGGGACGTTTGTGTGAGCATGCTGCGGCAAAGCGGTGGGTTTTCGCCGGAGTATCGAGGCGTTCACCTGTCAAACGGGCAGATTGTGTGGTCGGAGTACGATGAAAACTGGGTGCTGGACCTGTATTTGGGGGCGATTTCCCTGAGTTGCCCGGATATGGGGCTGGTTGCGGCGGATCTGAACGCGGACTGCGTTGTGAATATGGGTGATCTGGCAGTATTCGCGTCGCAGTGGCTGATGAGTACGGCGCCCGCAGGGCGGTGAGTTACAGGCGGGCGGGCGCAGCGGCGGCAGGGGTTAAGCGGATAAGCAGGACCGATGACGGCGGGCATGTGTCATCGTGAACCGTTGGCCCGCCATCCCTGACTCCATCATGTACTAACTGGAGATCTCGGGCGGCGTCGAGCCGGTAGATCTGCCATTGCGTCGGCCCATTCCAGGGGAGATTGGATGCCTGCAATTTCACTTTCTCGTCACCTTTGTGCAAATGGGCAACGATTATGGTTGCCATGGTTCGGTCCTGGTTGAGGCCGGCACAGACTGAGAGGTTTGTGTCGGATGTTGAAGCCTGGACCCTGACGGGGGTGTCAAGCAACATGCGAAAGGCGCGCATGGCATAAAACGTCTTGCGCGGCACGCCGTAGCGGTCGAAGAGGCCCCACCAGTTCGTATCGCCGCAGTAGTAGTTGGTAACGTCCACGGGGGCGGTCTGGAGATCGATCAGCGCGCAAAGGAGGAAGGCGGCGCCTTCCGGGCCTCCTATCCGTTCGAACCATTGGCGGCGTTCCAGCGGCCGCTCGGGGCCCATGATCCACTCGTTGTCGGGCAGGTAGTTCCATTCGTTGAGGTGGATTTCGGTTTTGGTGAAGCCATAGTCGTCGAGCAGGCGGCGGATGGCCCGAGCTTTTCTTGCGTAGAGGTACGGATCGTTGGTGTAGGTGTGCCAGGAGAAGAAATCGAGGGGGGCGTTGTTGGCGCGGCAGTGTTCAAGAAAACCTTTGAGGAAAGAAGACGGTTCGACGCGGTCGCCGACAAATTCGCCCTGGTGGCCGGCGGACGGACCGCCGACTTTGAGGGCGGGCCAGCGCTTCTTGATTGCCTTTGCCGCCTGGACGTACAGCCGGTAGTACTCTTCATCGGTGCCGGTCCACATGGTGGGACGGTTTTCGGGTTCATTCCAGATTTCCCAGTAGGTGATCCCGTAGTGGTGGCCGTCGGCCCAGCCTTCGTTGTAGTGGCGGATGATACCGATGCAGACGTCGGTCCACTTGGCGCAGTCACGCGGCGGGTTGACGTGGTATTTCTTGCGGGTGTGTTCGATGCTCTCGCCGAGGCGGTAAACGATGCCTATGCCGGCGTCGATCAGCGGCTGGATGTAGTCGTCGGTCCTGCTGAACTGGTAGTTTCGAGGGTCGGCGGGGTCTGCGTTCATATCCGGAAAGATGGCGTGGATGTCGACGACATCGGGGTTGGGCCATTCGGGGTCGTGGAGGCGGGCGAGCGGGATGTCGAGCTGGCTGTAGTATGGCGAGAGGTCGACAACTTCACCGAAGTTGAGGGGACCGTTGTTGACGCCGTGGAGGGGGCGTATGGCGCCGACGGTTTTCGAGGCGTCAACGACCACTTCGGCAGATCGCGCGACATCGGATGTGCACACAATGGAGGCGGCGGTGAGCAGGATCACGAAAAGAGAAACTCCAAGACGCGGCGCGGATTCGAATGTCATTTCTTTTCTCCGGATTAGCTAATTTCACATACGGTCCCGGCCCAGCGGTGAGTTGCAGTCCTTCACTTGAAGGCTTTCGGTACGCGTGTGAGCACTTGCGGTGCTGTTGGCCGGCTGTTGCAGAGCTGTCATTAAGTGCTCCTTGTGAAACGGTTTCCGACATGCAGTAAACCAATTCGTGAGGCGGATGTCAACCACGGCGGTGGTTCCCGGACCTCGCAATTCGGGTTCGTTCCGGTAGCCGTTCTCAATATCATCTTAACATCCATCAAGCGTTCTATTTGCCGGCACTTCATTATTAGGGCACGGTTAAGACAATGTTAAGGCTACGTTCGTGCAGGTGTTTCAAATTGCGCGATCACGGATATCAGAGAGGTAAAAGCAACATCTGTAAGACTCAACGTTCATGGGCACCTCCTTCTATTTGCCTGGCATGTACAATATAGCTCATATTTTAAAAGTGTCAAATAAACTTGAAATAATTTTTGCTATTTTCTCCTTCGAGAATGGTTTTGCTAATCGGCCGGACATGTACAGTGCCATCGGCCCTTTCTGTGTCTGGGACAGTGCCGCGGGCTTAGTTTGCTGAAATTCGCATTTAGGGGGCAGCTTTTTTGTAAGGCATGGGTTTGCGGCTCGTTTTAATAGGTGAAAGCAGCAGGTTTTCGGAGTCTCTATGGGGAATGGTTCGAACCAGGGCGATGAGGCCGGGCCGTGGATTGCGGGTGAGGCCGCGTACGAGGCGTTTTTCCGCAACCACTACCGGCAGGTCTTCGCGGTGTGCCTTGGCATGTTGAACAACGTGCACGATGCCGAGGACGCCGCCCAGGAAACGATGCTGCGGGGCCTTGTGAAGGGGCCGGAGAGCGACGCAGAGGGGTTTCGATGCTGGATCGTGCGCGTGGCGCGGAACCTTTGTGTGGACGTGCTTCGGAAGCGCAAGAGGCTGCGGCCGCCGGCGACGGAACGGGTCGTACAGGCACGCTCGGACGTCAATGCACGGTACGACCTGGAGCAGGCGCTGAGGCGGCTGCCGATGGAACTTCGCGTGCCTTTGTTGATGTACTACTTTGACGGGCGAAACGCGACCAGCATCGCCGAGCGATTGAACGTTTCGACGGCGACGGCGTGTCAGAGATTGCGGATGGCGCGCAGGCAACTGCACGACCTGATGACGGGAGAGACCAAGCCATGAATGCACAATGTGAACGTTATCGGGAACTGGCGGCCGATGTGGTGAACGGTGTTGCAGAGCCGGCTCAGGTCGACAGACTCGAAGAGCATGTTGCGGATTGTGCAGAATGCCGGGCGTACTTGGAGGCGCTGCGGCGCGAGGACCTGCTGCTTGCTGAGTTGGTTGAGCGGCTCGATACGGGCATGGCGGGCCGCCGAGAACGGCTTGTTGGCGCGATCAAGGGTCAACACAAACAAACACGAAGATCAATGAAATGGAGCATAAACATGACAAGTCCTTTGGCAAGAATGGCCGCCGCGGCGGCGATTGTTTTTGTGGTGGTGTTGGGGGCCGTATTTTTCCCGGGGAGCAACGTAACGTTTGCGACGGTGGTCGAGCCGATTCTGAACGCCAAGACGGTGATCGTCGATCTGGTGGTCGGAGGCGAGGACGGCCCAGTGATGCATGAGATTATCGTTGGGGGACGGATACGCAGGAACATGTCGAATCTGCCAACCTTGACGCAGGTGCTGGACCTGGAGGGCGGCAGGATGCTGGCGCTGGACGATACGTCGAAGACGGCTATATACGTGGATATCGCGGGCGACGTGCAGGAAGGGACGAAGAACTACGTCGAGTTTTTGCGGCAGGCGATTCGGCAGGTGCAGGACGCACACGTGGAGGGATTGGGCGAGCGGGAGATTGACGGTGTGGCGGCGGTGGGTTTTGTCGGGCGCGGGGAGAATGAAGAGGTGACCATCTGGGCGGACGCCAAGACAGGGCATCCGCTTCGTATCGAGTTGACGATGGGGCGGGATTTCCGGGCGGCCATGAAGAATTTCCAGTTCGATGTGCCCGTGGATGCTGCGCTGGTGAGCATGGACGTGCCGGAGGGATATACGCTGGCGGATATGCAGGTTGATCTGGGCGACGCGACGGAGGCGGATTTTGTCGAGGGGCTGAGGATCTGGGCGGAGATCATCGGCGACGAGGTTTTCCCGGATGCCATCGGCACAGAAGAGGCGATGCAGCAGATGCCCGTGCTGATTCAGAAGCTGATTGCCAGGAGCATCCCGGAAGCGGAGGCGACCACGCTGGGGATCAGCTTCGGCCGCGCGATGCTGTTTCACCAGATGCTCGAGCGCCGGAAAATAACCTGGGGGTATGCCGGGGCGGGGGTGAGGTTCGGCGACGGCGGCAAGGCGGTGTTCTGGTATGAGCCAGAGGGGGCGGCGACACGACGCGTCATTTATGGTGATCTGAGCGTGAGGGATGTTGCAGCGGCGGATTTGCAGAGGTAGGTTCGAAAACATCTGGGGCCATAACAAATCCCAAACACAAAGCTCTAATTTCTGACAAATTTAGAATTCCAATCTCAAATCTCAAGCACGACAGACTGCAAGTGCTGTTAGAGCAAAGCGCACCTGTTGCGGCAGGTGCGCTTTGTTGTGCTCATGTAGTGGGGCGTGGGCGGGCGGTGGGGTAGAACCCTACTCTACGGGTTTACGAACCATGTAGAACCCCACCCTGCCGTTTCTTTGTGTTGCGAGCTACGTGGAACGCCGCTGCGGGGTACATGTTGCGAGGGGGTGTGGGTTTTGTTAGACTTGGCGGTGGGAACGGTTTGTTTGAGAGGGCTGACGATGAGACTGTTTTCGGTGTGTGCGGCGGTTGCGGTTGCGCTTTGCGGTGTCCGTGCGTTGGCGGCGGATGCGTTTGTGCGGGTGAGTCCGCGGGACTGCCGGTATTTTGAGTTGTCGGACGGGACGCCGTATATCCCGATCGGGCTGAACATGATTGCGCCGTGGGGGCGGACGGAGGCAGAGGCGCTGGCGAGGATGGAGAAGTGGATGAGGCTGCTGTCGGACAACGGCGGAAACTTTATCCGGATCTGGGCGAGCAACGATTTCTTCAACGTGGAGCATGAGAAGAGCGGGGTGTACGATGCGGAGAAGGCGAGGCGTCTGGATGCGGTGCTGGACATGGCTGACCGGTACGGGATTCGCGTGAAGTTTACGATCGAGCATTTTCGGCACTTCTTCAGCGAGCGGGAGAGCTGGGCGAACAAGAATATTCATCATGTGTCGATGGGCGGGCCGGCCAAGGACGTAAGCGACTTTTTTGCAGGTGAGAAGTCGCGGGAGCAGTTTCGGCGGAAGCTTGACTGGTATGCGCGGCGGTACGGCGACCGGCCGACGATCTTTGCGTGGGAGTTGTGGAATGAGGTGAACTGCGGAACAGGGGGCGGCGTTACGATTGAGGCGGCGGCTGAACAGATGGAGTGGACGCGGGTGATGTTGGAGGCGCTGCATGAGCGGTTCCCACGGAATCTGGCAACGCAGAGTCTGGGCAGCTTTGACAACGATCGCGTGCGGGAGTTGTATCGCGAGCTTTCGTGCATGCCGGGTAACGACATGGCGCAGGTGCATCGGTATCTGGATCTGGGGGCGAGCCTGGCGGTGTGCAAGGGGCCGGTTGATGTGCTGGCGGCCGATGCGGTGGCGGAACTGCGGGCGTTTAGGCCGGGCAAGCCGATCCTGTTGGCGGAGTCGGGCGCGGTGGAGCCGTCGCATTCGGGGCCGTTTAAGCTTTATGATAAGGATCGGGCGGGGATCATTCTGCATGACGTGGTGTTTGCGCCGTTTTTTGCGGGGGCGGCGGGCGCGGGGCAGTGCTGGCATTGGGACAGATATGTGGAGGCGCGGGACCTGTGGTGGCAGTTCGGGCGGTTTGCGGAGGCTGTGAAGGGCCTTGACCCGGCGGCGGAGGGGTTCGAGCCGGTGCGCTTGGACCAGGGTCGATTGCGGGTGTATGCGCTGAAGGGCAAACGGACATTTGTCGCATGGTGCCGCGACACGCAGAATATGTGGGAGACGGAGTTGGCGCAGGGACTGGCGCCGCAGACATTGGCCAATGTGACGCTTGATCTGCGGGGGGCGCGGCTGCCGGAGACGGCGACGATGGCCGACCTTTATGACCCGTGGACCAACAAGCATGTCACGGCGGCTGTCGAGGACGGCAGGATCCTGCTGCCGCAGATTGTGCGATCGGCGGTTGTGCGCATTGGCCTGGACGAGAGCCGTTAGTTCTCCTGGATTTGAAGATGCGAATTAGGTGAAGGCTGCGGGTCTGACGATTGCCTGTGTTTGCGCAGTGTAGGAACCGACAAAAAAACGGGCGTCCTGTGGAGGGCGCCCGTTTCGTTGTTGAATGCTGTGGGGGTTATTCCAGGGGTTTGACGCGGACGTTGCGGAAGTAGATGGGTGCGCCGGCGTGTTTGCCCTGCAGGCCGATGTAGCCTTTTGTGGGAAGTTCGGCGAACGGGGTGCTGAGCCATGCGGGGATTTCGCTGCCGTCGGGATTGGTTTTTGCACTCGTCCAGAGGGCCATGTCCATGTCGGTGACTTTTTCGCCGTTGAGGACGACCTGGATGTTCTGGCCGCGGCAGGTGATGGTCATTTTGTTCCATTCGCCGGGTTTCTTGACCATGCTCTTTGTGGGGGCGAGGTGGCCGAAGATGGCGCCGCACTGCCAGGTCTTGGGGCTCTCGGCCCACTGCTTGGCGAAGTCGTCGGCGATCTGAATTTCGACGCTGTGGGGAATCCAGTTTTCGCGGTCGGTGCAGTAGACGATGACGCCGCTGTTGGTGCCGGGGTCGGTCTTGAACTCGAGGTCGATGACGAAGTTCTCGTACTCTTTGTCGGACCAGATGACCTGGTCTTCGGTGGCGGTGAGGACGCCGTCGGTGACGGACCAGACGCCGGCGGGGAAGACAGCGTTGGACAGATCGGCGGCGAAGAGGGGCTGCCAGGCGTCGGCGAGGGCCTTGGGGGCGTCGGCCGGGCCGGCCAGTTTCTCCTTGCAGGATGCCAGACTCAGGGTCATACAAACCAGTAAAAGAACCATGGTTACTTTCTTCATCATTGATCCTTTCAAAAAAACGTAACGAATTGAAGAACGTGATACTCATGATAATGTCGGGTCCGGCAATAGCAAACAGAAAAACGGTTGACCGGAAGCGGGGGCGGGGTATAATTTGAGAAGCGGCGAACCATTTGGAGGATCCTGATCATGAAGAGACGCCTGAACGCGTTCACATTGATCGAGCTGCTGGTGGTTATCGCTATTATCAGCATCCTGCTGTCTGTCCTGCTGCCCGCCCTGAAACACGTCAAAGAGCAAGGTAAGCGTGCGGTTTGCCTGAGCAATCTTCGGCAGATGATGATCATCTGGTACCTTTACGCAGATGACAATAACGACAGAATTGTCAACGGAAACACAAGTCTTGATACCGCGCAGCCGGACCCAACGAAAAAGTTCAACAAGGACGATTCCTGTTGGGCGTATTGGGCCGGCCACAACGCCACAATACCCGAGAAGATCAAAGGTCTTGAAGATGGGTTGTTGTTTCCATATTGCACAAGCGAAAAGATTTACAAATGCCCTGCCGGCATGCGAGATGAGGTTATCACGTATGCCATTGTCGATTCGATGAACGGGTATGACAAGATCCCCGGGGCGCCAGACATAATCAAGAACCGCGGACAGATCAAGAGCCCGGCGACGCGAGTGGTATTCCTTGATGAGGGGCTGTTGAGCCCAGCAAGCTGGACCGTCTGTTATGACGAGGAGCGGTGGTGGGACCAGATCACGGCACGGCATGGCAACGGTACCAACTTCGCTTTTGCCGACGGGCACAGCGATTACAAGAAGTGGGGTGACGAGCGGACGCTGCAGGTTTGCAACGCCGACTATGACGAGTGGCAGAATACGCTGCGGCTTGGTCCGCTGGCGACGCAACCTGGTAATGAAGACCTTCACTGGGTGCAGATGCGGGTCTGGGGTAAACTGGGTTATGCACCCAAGGCGGCGCCTTAGCCATCCTGCGGCAAAGGCACTTCGCCAGGAGGTGGAGGTCGGTACAATTGTCGTCAAGTCGTGGCGGCCGGCCGGAAATTCCGAATCCTTGTCGGGGAGGGGAGGGACTTATTTGACGGGCGAAGGCACACCCAAAACCGCAAATTCGTTGACAGGCAGGTCGGAAGAGCGTATAGATAGCCGTTCGCAGCTCGCGGGCGGTTAGCTCAGCTGGATAGAGCGCCTGCCTTACAAGCAGGAGGCCACAGGTTCAAGTCCTGTACCGCCCATTCAAAAATTTCCGTTTTTCACACTGAAAACGGGGATTTTGCTTTTCTTTACCAGTTCCGATTGCTCCACTATTTCCTTTCTGCGGCAATTCTGCGTCAGAGACATTCGGGTTCGGAGTTACTTTGTGTGTACTTCCTGTAGCCTGTGGGGAAGAATTGAGAAGTTGTCCCATCCGTAGTTGGAGGTTGAAAAGAAGATATGGCTACTCCGGCC
>ERZ795052.2957-NODE-2957-length-19525-cov-146.524448_pt1 | contig 19525 bp, 28 predicted proteins | sample MGYA00375136_ERZ795052 | MGnify/ENA primary metagenome ERZ795052 (study PRJEB30181, sample SAMN05720156) | activated sludge metagenome | isolation source: Anaerobic digester | place: Japan | collected 2015-05-26 ... | reverse complement strand
TTTTTTCAGGAATATATTAGAATCTTATTTTATAGAATATAAGGAGGAACAATGACAAATATATTAATTGGAATATTGAAATTTAATGGAATTGTAGCCTTAATAGTTGGACTTATAGGATATGTAACATTACTATTAAATTTTATAAATCTTAAAAGAGTTAAGTTTGAATAGTGGGTTAATTTACAAGCAGGATCATTGATTACTGCATTAGTACATACTTCTTTAAGTGTATTATTTTTTCGATGGGCAGAGCATATAATATCATCATTAGGGAGGTAAAGAATGAAATATTATATTATAGAAAATAAGAATAAAGATGATTTGCTTTATAGGTTGTATTGTTATAAAATATCAGATAATGAGTATTCTATAAAGTATATAAAAGATAATTATAGTCAAGAAATTAATTATAAGATTGATAATGGCATATTATATAACAAATATTTTAGAGATAGTAGTTATGTGCCACTAACTAAGATAGATAAAATCAATAATATTAATAATTTTTTATTGAATGATATTAAAAATAAAATGGCAATGGAGGAATAATGCAATATTCAATTATTAATAATTTAAAAGGTAATCAACAATTAATATTAACTCAAAATAATAATTTAATTGAATTATAGATTTCTGAATAGAAAGATGACAAAAAATATACATTGAATATATTATATTTGATTCATGATAAAATTCTGGGAATTTATAGCCAAACTGATGATGATATTAATAGTAATGTAATTTTTGAAACAGCAGATAGTAAAACTTTAAAATTATTTCAGCAACAAGGAGAAGTAGACAATATAATATATAAAGATGCTTAGCAAAATCTTATTAGAAGTTTGACTATAGAATAGCATTCTATAGAATTTAATGATACACCCATTCAACCGCTAGAAAAATATGAAATTGTAATTATGTATAATGGTGATCCTACACAAGCTATCATCTTTTAGTTTAAAATAAATAATATGAGGAATTGTTTATGAGAAAAATGGCTATTATAGGTTATGGAGCCTCAACAATAGGTTTTTTGTATAACTGGCTTAAACAAGATATGAATAAAATCAAACAATATGATATTGATATATTTGACAAAAACACTGAATAGTGTGCTGGTGGTTTAGGTGGGCTACAATATGATGGTAAATTGATTGTTAGTAAATCGCCTACTATAGCCTTAGATTATCAAATACAATAGGAATTATTGAAATTTTTTATTAGTCATATTAATAATTGTGAAAATAATATTAAAGAATGTAATAATAATTCTGATATAATTAATTAGTTTTATTAGCATAATATGGAATTAATTGAAGAAAAAGTTTATCATGTAGGCACTGAGAAATTGAAAGAGTTAAATCAAAATATATTAAAATATTTTAAAGATACAATTAAATAGTATAATTTAAATATACATTTTCATTTTAATACTCATATTGATTAGAATAAATTAAATCATCTATAGTAGAAATATGATATTGTTATATTGGCTGTAGGACGATATGGTATGAATTTGATTAATTATATCATTCAAAAATATCCTGAATTACAAGAAAGTGTTAATGGTATTGATTTAGGATTAAGGTATGAAATCCCCAGTAATTTACCTAATATTAAAAGATTAGATAATAAATTTTATGAATGGAAAGTGAGATATAAAGCTAAGAATGATTTAATAGTACGTACATTCTGTCATAATCCCAATGGTTTCGTAATAGTAGAAAATGTAGATATACTGGATGATAAAATTGCCATAGTTAATGGTCATTCAAAGAATATAAAATCTGAAAATACTAATTTTGCCATATTAGTTACCTAGAAATTTACTGAACCTTTTAATAATCCTATTCTATATGGTAAGATATTGGCACAACAAGCTAATTTACTAGCTGGTGGCGATAGTAAAATTATAATGCAAACTCTTGGTGATTTTATGAATAGAAAAAGAACTAAGTATTTATTCCGAGTTATGCCTACTTTGTCTAAATAGCATTATATTATGGGTGATTTATCTTATGTATTGCCAGCAAAAACTTATGAAGCTATAAAAGAATTTATTTATCAATTAAGTTAGATTATTCCAGAAATTTTATATGAAGATAATTTACTTTATGGCTTAGAAATCAAATTTTATAGTAATGTTATGAAAGACAATAATAAATTTAAATTTATTGGTGATTGTAGCGGTAATTCAAGGTCTATTATCACAGCAGCGGGCACAGGATTTAATTTAGTATAGAAATTTTAAAGAATATATAAAAATAAATTCGGCATTTCGGCAAAAACGAGTTATAATATATATTGTAAATAAATTTTAAAAAAACCAATTGAATTGGTCATATAATACATAAAATAATAGGAGGAAAAAATGAAAGAAAATGCTCTTAAAATTGCAACAGAACATTTACTAGATTTGCAAAACGCTTTAGAACAAAATGATAAGAAATTGTTTCGTGAAATTCTGGATAAAATTATCGTTAGCAATGATATAATTTTGTCTGGAGAAATGACTGTTGGTATTGGTTATTCAAATATTCTTCTTCAAGCAATCCAGAAATGGATTAATTATTAAATCCGAATTTTCTTACGGGGGATGCTTGTTTATTAAGAATATTAAAAATGATATTTGCCACCGAAAAACCACTTTAAAATAGGAAATAATTTAGTTTAATATAAATGCATCCCCCAATTATGAACGCTTAAAATATGGCTTATTTTTTATTTCTAAACTAAAGCCAAATTATAGATTAAAGAGATTAATAATTCTAAATTATAAAAATAGTATAGAGGAATTTTATGTTAAATGACTATCTTTATCATAAAACAAATTATGGAGAATTATATTGTGGAAATTGTATTGAAATAATGCAATATATAAATGATAATAGTATTGACATGGTTATAACAAGTCCCCCTTATGATAATTTAAGAAATTATAAAAATAATTGTAGTTTTACTTGGGAAGTGTTTGAACAATTAGCCAAGTTAATATATCAAAAAATTAAAAATGGAGGAATATGCGTTTGGATTGTTGGTGATGCAACAATTAAGGGCAGTGAAACCGGAACTTCATTTAAACAAGCATTATATTTTAAAGATATTGGATTTAATTTGCATGATACTATGATTTATGAACGAAGAAATGCACCTTGTTCTTATAATAAAAGATATAGACAATTTTTTGAATATATGTTTATATTTTCTAAAGGTTCACCTAAAACATTTAATCCTATTAAAGTTAACTTAAAAACTGAATATAAGTTTAGCCCATCAGCTACAAGAAGACAAAAAGATGGAACCACCAAAAAAATTGAGAAATTTGATTTGAAATATACAATACGTAGTAATATTTGGAAATATAGTGTTGGATATATGCACTCTACCAAAGATAAGATAGCATTTAAACATCCAGCTATTTTCCCTGAGCAATTAATTATTGATCATATAATATCATGGACTAATGAAGGAGATTTAATCCTAGATCCAATGGCGGGGGCAGGAACTACTGGAGTTTGTGCTATTGAAACAAATAGAAAATATATATTAATAGATATTGAAACCGAATATTGTGAAATAGCAAAACAAAGGATAGAGAAAAGAATTGAACAATTAAATATTTTTAAATAATATTTAGTATTATAAAAAAATGAGGTGATATTATGATTTTTTTTGGTATTGAAATAGAATTTATAGTAAAGCCAGAAAATTTGAATGATTTAAATACATTATTATAGAAATATAATAGTTATCTATTACATAATTATAATATGGATTAGGGTGGTTCATTTCCATTATTTAAAGATGGGTCTATCGCTCCCGAAGAATGTAATAAATATCCTGAATCTTTATTTTATTATGGGTTCTAGATTAAAACTATACCATTAAAATATAATGAAAGTAATATACAATTAATAAAGAATATACTTGATGATTTAAGTTTGTATGTATTTGCAAATTATTCTTGCTCTATTCATGTGCATGTATCAAAACAAGGTTGTGATATTCTAGACCATTATACTATATTATATCAATATTTAAAATAGGGTTATGCTAATAAATTTAAGAAATTAAATCAATATGATATGACTAATTATATTTATGCTAATTTAACTCAGTGTAAAAAAGATTATTATTATAGAATTAATAGTTGTATACGTAAACATAAACCTTGTATTATTAATATAGACACTTAGTAGGATAAAACAGATTTATATAAAATAAATTTAAATTATAATACAATATAGTATCGTGGATTGAGGCATCATTTTTGTAATGAAGCAACAAATACTGAAATTATAGAAGGTATAAATAGATTCTTGACAGTAATTAATAACATCTAGCCTGATAAAGAATTAAAAAAAGTATTTAAAATAATTAATAATGAATAAAAAAGTGTAATTTTATAATATATCAAAGTAATTATATGTATATAACTAATATAGAATTAAAGGAGAATGATTTTTATGGAATTATTCAAGTTAAATGTTAATTGTCAACCATATTTAGATTGTGTTAACAATAATATTGATGATATTATTAATCAATTTGCAATGATTTATCAAGATGAATTTATTAATGATCTTGATACTATGCTCAAAAATGCAGGATTTGAAAATCAGTATATTTTACTAAGTAATTATGAAATTTTTACTAAATCTAAACAATTGATGCTATTCTTAATGATTAATAACTTGAATTTAAAAGTCTATTCTAAAAATTATATAGAAGATGAAGAATTTATATAATAATATTGAATTTGATAGTAAAGAATAGATTTAGTTCTATAAATGGTTGCAATAGTGTAAATAGTATAAATTGATTAATTCTTGGGAATATCATCCTCAATCTATGCTATTATCCGAGCCATATTAGTGTAATAATAAAAAAGTCCTAAGAGAACATAAGTATACACCTGATTTTATTTTTTAGATTAATGATAAATATGAAAACAATCCATTATTTCATTACTTTAAATATCATAAAAATAATAAAGTTTATATAGATGTTAAAGGGGCATTTAATAGATACCATAGCATTACTTAGTTTTCTATAAATCAAAAATGGATAGCACAAAAATATGATATTTATATATATAAAATATAGATTGATAAATTATTCAAAAATACTTTTGTGCCTCATGAATGTAGATTTACTGAAAAAACTCATAAACCTAGAACAAAATATAATAAATATAAAACTATACAATAGTATATACAATCTAATTAATTATTAAAAGGAGAGAAAAATGACACCAAAAATTATTGACACATACAAATTTAAATTCTGTAAAGGCACAATAGAATTACATAAGCCTGGTTATATTATTTTTAAAGATCAAGACAATGGTAATATTGAATATTATAAGTTATCGTTTAGTCTTCCTCGTCCAGAAATAGATTTAGATTATATAACCGATACAGATAAAAAAGAAATTCAAAATATAGGAAGAAAAGTCAAGAAAATGAGACAAAAAGTGCAATGTAGCTATAATGAAGATTGGGCAGATTTTACTATAATACAAAAAGATAACTACAATATAGATATAATTCTTAATTCGGAATATTCGAATTATGTAGCTTTTGATGGCAATCCTGGAGATATAGTCTTAAGAGTTGAAAGTTCTCATTGATTAATATATTCTATATAAAAAATAAAAGGAGAAAAAAAACAATGAAAATATGGGAAACAATTAAATTGGGCAGAGGCAAATTGCAATTATATACATCAAGATGTTTTACTTTAACTGATGAAGATGGTAATATTGAATATTATGGAATTAAAAATAGTGCTAAATATTAGCCTTCATCAACAATAAAAAAAGTAGATGAAGATCGTATTGGTGGACTTAAATTGGGTAAAAAAACAAAAGAAGTTATTGATATGATGGAATCATTTCACGGATGGGCTGATTTTCGTATAGTTCAAAAAGATGATCATACAATAGACGTAATAGTTGATGATTATTCAGGTGAATAGGTTTATCGAGATATTGAAAATGGTGATATATTGCTAAGAATTAAGACCAATTAATAATTAAATAAAAAGGAGAGAAAAAAAATGAAAATATATGATACTTGTAATTTTAAAAGTGGTGTATTAGAATTACATGAACCCAATTATATTATTTTTAAGGGTAATAATGGCAATATTGAATATTATAAATTAACCTTTTTTGCTTTTGTTCGTTAGTCTCCAGTCGTAATTATTAAAGGGCCTTGGGTAAATGTAGATCCTTTATAGGATGAAAGAGAGATTAAAAAAGTTGGGAAAAAAGTAAAGAAAATAGAACGTTCAGTATATCCAAGTCGTTATGATGACTGGGCAGAATTTACTGTAATTCAAAAAAGCGAACATACTATAGATGTCATAGTCGATGATTATTACTGTGAATCATAGACAAAACCATATGTAAATCCTGGTGATATATTGCTAAGAATTAAGACATATTAATAATTGAATAAAAAGGAGAGAAAAATGACACCAAAAATTATTGACACATATAAATTTAAATTCTGTAAAGGCACAATAGAATTACATAAGCCTGGTTATATTATTTTTAAAGATCAAGACAATGGTAATATTGAATATTATAAGTTATCGTTTAGTCTTCCTCGTCCAGAAATAGATTTAGATTATATAACCGATACAGATAAAAAAGAAATTCAAAATAAAAGAATGTATAGGAATTTGTCTTCATTACTGAACGAGCTATCCGAATTAGGAGTTCTTATATCTGATACCCAAGATTTACTTAAGCAAGTTCCTGGTGATACAATCGTAGAGTTCCAATTGGAGCAGCTAAAACATCGCCAATCTGAACTAAATTAGGAAGAAAAGTCAAGAAAATGAGACAAAAAGTGCAATGTAGTTATAATGAAGATTGGGCAGATTTTACTATAATGCAAAAAGATAACTACAATATAGAAATTAAATTGAATGATGGATATTGGGGTTATGTAGCCTTTGAAGGCAAACCCGGAGATATATTCTTAAAAATTAAAAGTTCTCATTAATTATTATATTCTATATAAAAAATAAAAGGAGAGAAAAAAATGAGTATATTTAAACATGACGAACCCTGGGATACAATTGATTTAGATCAAGGAACTTTGGAAATACACGAACCTGATTTCCCAGGATATATTGTATGGAAAGGTAAAGATGGTGATGTTGAATATTATAAAATAAAACTTGATGTTGATATTTAGCCCGGAGCTGATATAGAAGAAATTACAGATGAAAGAGAAATTAAAAAAATTGGTAGAAAAGTAAACAAAATGATGGTCTGGGATTAGTCGGATATTTATATAAAAGTATAGGTTGTGCAAAAAGATAGTCGTACTATAGATATTATTCTTGCAGAGGTTTAGTACACCCATGATTAGTAGCCTATCGGCATTCCACATCCACGCTAGGAAGATATATTATTAAGAATTAGGAGTTGGTATTAATTACACATAATCTAAAATATTACAAATTCTTTTATCTATATATTTGTTGTTTTAATTTAATTATGATAACTATCAAGAGGGCTAAACTATGTATTATGTATACAAAACAACAAATTTGATTAATAATAAAATCTATGTTGGAGTGCATTATTTCTAGAATATAGAGAATGACGATTATTTAGGTAGTGGAAAACAAATATGCCAAGCTATCAGGAAATATGGCGGAAATAATTTCAAAAGAGAAATACTTTACTAGTGTCAACTACCCAACGACTAAAGTCGTGGGCTTGATAGCCCTATGTTGACCAGGCTAAGGTTTGAAACAGAACCTACGTTATCTATGTTATGACACTTTAGGATGCTCCTTCAGTCCTAAACCCTGTCGTACAACATTAAACAGGTGTAGTGGGTTAAGCCAGTGTGTTGTACATACAAACATAGATAACTTTGTCGAGAAGGACATTACCTGCGTAAGCAGAGAAAGGAGAAATTCCTATGGTATTTGTATTAGACACAAATAAAAAACCATTATCGCCTTGTCATGAAGCAGTTGCAAGAAAACTGCTTAAACAAGGCAAAGCAGCAATATTTAAAAAATATCCATTTACGATAATATTAAAAAAATCAGTAGAAGACACTAAAAACAAGCAAGAATATAGATTAAAAATTGATTATGGTAGTAAGCATACAGGATTAGCTATACTACAAAATAACAATGTAATATGGTTAGGACAAATAGACCATAGAACAGATATTAAAAAGAAACTTGATGATAGACGCATGTTTAGACGCAACAGAAGAAATAGAAGAACAAGATATAGAAAACCAAGATTTTTAAATAGAAAAAGAAAAGAAGGATGGATACCACCAAGTTTAGAAAGTAGGGTTAATAATATAAAAACATGGGTTAATAGATTGCAAAAATTAATTCCGTTAACACATATATCTTATGAAAATGTTAAGTTTGATACTCAATTATTAAGAAACTCTAAAATAAGCGGTATAGAATATCGACAAGGCACATTGCAAGGATATGAAGTTAGAGAATATTTACTTGAAAAGTTTGGTAGAAAATGTTGCTATTGTGGAAAAGAAAATATTCCATTAGAAATAGAACATATAATACCAAAATCAAGAGGTGGAACAAACAGAATTGATAATCTCTGTTTAGCTTGCCATGAGTGTAACCAGAAGAAAGGTAATATGACAGCAGAAGAATTTGGTTATCCTGATATACAAAAACAAGTTAAACAAACATTAAAGGATACTTCTGTAGTAAATTCTACAAGATGGAAAGTTTATAATTTGCTTTACAATAGTGGTTTAGAAGTAGAATGTGGTACAGGTGCTTTGACTAAAATGAATAGAATCAAATTAGGATTGCCAAAAGAACATTACTTTGATGCTTGTTGTTGTGTAGGTCAAAGTACACCAGATAAATTATATTTCAAGACAAAAGATGTTTTGTATATAAAAGCAAAAGGCAGAGGTGGTCATTGTAGAACAAATTTAGATAAATACGGCTTTCCGAGAGGATATTTAGCAAGACAAAAATATTTCTTTGGTTTTCAAACAGGAGATATGGTTAAAGCAATAGTGCTTAAAGGGAAATACAAAGGTATATGGTATGGAGAAGTATCTTGTAGAAAAACAGGTTATTTTGATATTAAAAACAAGGATGGCCAAAGAATTATACAAGGGATAAATCACAAATATTTTACAATTGTGCAAAGATTTGATGGATATAGTTATAGAAGGGAGGTAGCAATTCTTACGTAGCGTCTTTGTAAGAGACGCAATTCCTCCACGTGGCTAAAGCCAGTGGCTTCCTTGCGTAAGAATTTGTGAAAGATAAATAGGGTAATGTTTTTTAGGTTAGCAAGGATGATCCCAGATTGAAAACTGGATAGTTAGTTAGTGTTAGTAAAAATAAAACAATGGCAAAAGATCAATATGGAAATAATGTACAGGTAGATATTAATGATCCCAGATTTAAAACTGGATAGCTAGTAGGATGTACAAAAGGATTCGCAAATTTTAAAGATTAGAATGGTAAAATTTTATATACAAGCATAACTGATCCCAGATATCTTTCAGGTCAATTAGTGGGACATCATAAAGGAACTATATGGATAACTAATGGAACTCAAAATAAAATGATTAAAAAGAATAATCCTATTCCTTAGGGATGGAAAAAGGGACGTATAAGAATTAAACATTAATTAAATATTACATTCAATATAAAAAATATAATTTAAAAATAATCAATAAAAAAGACCCCAATGTTAAAATTGAGGTCTTTCTTTTTTTTTATGAGTTTGTTCTAATATTGTTAATACTCAAGCTATGCCCAATCGAACCTAATAGTTAGGTTTATTTGGAGCGGTGTGTTCTAATCGGCATACTATAACTACCCAAAATCGGCAGACTGCAGCCAAGCGTTATGTAGTTTCCAGCTCTTCTGGACATCTCCTGAGGGCCCTAGAATATGAATAGACATCTATTTTCTTACATAATTATTATAATATCCATCTCTACCTGTAGCGGGTTCATGTTTTGCTCTTAAGAGTGCCATTATAGCTTGTGCACCTGAAGGTGTGTAGGCATCAATAACGGTCAAAGTTACGGGCTACCATCTAACCTTACCTGCTTGCCAACGGATTTGATTAACATAATTTAATTGAACCTATCCAGCACTCCATTTAGGTAATTGTGCTTGGATACATAGATAAGTAGGGATACCCTAAATACTGACTATGTATTGATATTTTAGAGGCACTTCATATTGAACACCCATCATTTCATTTTGATAATCTGGATTTGCCATTTTTTTATCTCCTAATATTTATAAATTTTATAGTTTAGATAGAAACTGTTATATAAAGAAACTATCACTAATTATTAATTACTATTTCATTAAATTTTTAACTCAATTATTTTGGCATTGTGCTAGTTTTTTCGATAGAAATAGGAATTATGATATATTCAGCTGATTTAGTAGGCCATAGTTTTACTTGTCCTATCAGTTGATTTCTATCTATTACATCTGCTGTATTGAGAGTATCATCCATCATAAATTCGTAAGCGTATAGACCGTTTTTCATAACTATATCAGATAAATAACCGTCAACATTTTGTTTAAAGATAACTCTCAGATTAACTGTGTTATTATTGAATAACATAGTTCTGCCATAGCTTTCAATCCATTTCTTAATTCTATTAATGAGAATTCTCACATTAACTCTATCAAGAGCACTGCGTTTTTGTTGTAGGGTTTTTTGACCCCAGACTACAGTTCCTTGACCAGGGAATGAAGCTATAGGATTTATATTATGGCTATAAAGTAAATCACGGTCAGATTGATTAAGTTTAATAACAGGTGCTATAACATTAAGTGAGCCTCTGCTAATACCAGCGGGTGCATAGAATGGCTGTGATATTCTTTCTGTATATGCCAATACTGCGGGTATATAAGTAGAAGCTGGGATTATAGGTAAAGTATTAGTGTATATACAATTAATCTTTACAGCGGGATAATAAACAGCACCAAAAGAACTATCAAAGTATTTAGTATTCTATATTACGCTACTTACATCATAATCATTTATTTTACCTGCATCTGCTACAATTATACATTCACCTCTACTTTCACAAATCTCTAGACTATACTATAATAATTTTCGCATATTTTCTGTGCCTATATGTAATCCTGGTATTGAAATTACATCAATATTATATTCATCAGCATTACCAAAGAGTTGTATAGCCTATTTGAACTAATTAAAGCTAGCAGTAGTACTAGTTGTATCACTGAAATCATAGCCATTAAAGCGATTATCTCCAGTAGAATAATCTTTGAAGGGATTACATCCATCAAATCCGCCATAGAATGGAATGATATAATCACCATTAAAAGTATCTTTAGGCAAATTTGAAATATCTATATTTTTAGATATAGGATTCGATAATGCTCTTATTTCCCACAAAGCGGTATTATATCCACAATGATTAAATGTGGTGCCACTAGTGGTTGTATGTGCTATATCTGGATAATCTAATGTATAAGCATTACTTCCAGTATAATATCTGCATCTCTACACTACATTGACATTACAATTAGATGCAATGCCTTTTTGTTTTACTAAATCACTAACAACAACTCTAATATAGCTAGATTTATTTGCATAATCGCCTTTAGTAATGATTTTCTTAGTGCTATCATTATATTCATAATATATATCACCAATCCGTCTTGCTATGTAATCTTCATCAGTAGGATTAAGATTGACTTTAGTAAAAGACTATAATATTTTTGGTTGCTTATCATTATCATAATAATCTCTAACTATTACATCAAAAACAGTATACTATGATTCCGTATTTATATTTTCAATAGCAATCTTGATATCTCTATTAGTATAATTTCCATCACTTAAGTGTTCAAAATGAAATAGTTCATTACCTTGTTCATTATAGATGCTTGGAGTGCGTGCATTTTGATAACCATTTATACTTATAAATTTACTGGCAGTTTGTACTGATACAGTTGTTTGACCTGCACCAAATTGTGTACTTGAAGTATAATCCTATGCTTTGCAATATAGATAAAATGGATTATTATATGCAGGAGTTTCAGGAATATATTTCTCTATATTTAATATTTCTTTTACACTTTTACTGAATGAATTGCCAACACCATTCATAGTATAATCTATTACAACATATTTATTATCTAATTCATCACCTTGTGCACCACTTGCAGAAGTAACAGTAACTCCTGTTAAATTATTTCCTACTAATATAGCCAATACTGAACCGCTAGACTTATCACTATTATGTGCGTAAATTATATATGCAGTAGGTTCCCATTGTTCATTCCAAAGCATTCTTTGAACATAGAAATTCTATTTATTTTTTGAATATTCTAGAGCAGCGTATTGAGCATAAAATATGCCATTAGGCTACCCTGTTTTTGCTATTAAATCATTTGTATTTTGTATTAACATAGGCACGAATGCTCTGCCTTTTGGAAATCCACCAATAAACACCGCAGAAGGCTCAATGGGTGTTTCTACTTCTAATACAGAATTATCAAATTCCTATGTGTAAATTCCTGGACTTAAATATTCTTTCATATCTTATAATCTCCATATTTGGTTTCTTATTAATTTTATTTTTATCATAATTAGCCATTATTTAATGAATCCTGCAATTTATTACTATTTTTTACTATTCCAATATTTAACAAAATCATTTGTTAAAAAATCAGAATCATAGAACTAGCGATCATCATAATATGAATTTACTATAATATTATTCCAAATATTACGAATTTCTTTATTACCTTGACGCAATGCATTACGCCCTATTGAATATAAAGATTTTATGTATGCTATTGCTTTCTCATAACCGGTATCTAAATAAAAAGATTCTTTTTGAGTAGTTGTTTCTAATGGTTTAAATTTATGTTTAATAGTTACCCTAGATGGGTTATTTTTATATTCTAATGTAATAAAGAAATCATCAAAATAACTAGCATTATAAATATTTAATAATGGCTATAATTTATTTACTATCTTATTAATCAATTTATAATCATCATATCCACCTTTTTCAAAATATTTAGAAATATAATTATATAAATTGTCTATTTTATTTTTTTTATAGTTTGGTAATCTCAAATAACAATCTAATTTGATTTCATCTTGATTATATATATTTCTTAATTTCATAAAATCAGATGGTCTTCTTAAAAAGTTATTATTTAATATATATGATGGAATTAACTATCCTACATTTATTTGTTCTGAATCATCCCTAAATGAAGAAAGTCGATATGAAGATTCTACAATTTCTTCAAAAGTTTCAATACAGGTTGTTATAATCTATTGTATTCTATCTCTCTATTCTTCAATATCCAATTCTTCAAGTAAGAATCTTTTGTTGTAGTAATTGTTTTTCATAATTATTTATCCTTTTTTATTTATTTCTATTCTTTTTCTTCTTTAGGATAAAACTACCAAGTATTGGGATCAATATATCCCTATCCATATTCCTATGAAATTGCTTTAACTAAATCTTGTTTATCCGTGTCTAAATTATTTAAGTACTATAATATTTTAGTTTTCTAAGCTTGTAATAGATTAAGATTATACTCTATTAATCCTAATCTTTTAATTGAATTCTCAATCTCATTAGTATTCTAAGTTAACTTATTAATATAATCATCTTTTATCTTCATTGGTTCCTCCCAAATATTAGTTTATATTTATAATTACTTTTCTAAATCTGTATTTGTAATTATTTTTTCAGTAGGTATAGACTACTATATTTCCCTACCAATTTCATGGTCTTTAGGAATTAATTTAGATATAGTAGACATAGTAAATTCAGTTTTTATTATACGCTATTGCTCAGTCTATATTTCAATTGTATTGGACATATCATAAAAGGATGTCTTTACAGCAAAATCATCTATAATCCACCATAAATTTGCATGTAATAAAAAAGCTTCTATAATCTTATTCATAGACTACATAGTATCAGTAAAAATATTAAAATTATATTCACAAGAAAGATAGATAGGAATCATTAATTTAATATAATCAGAATGCACAATATTATTATCTATAGTATTAAATGGTCTTTTATGTGAATATCTATTATTAATCTCTATAAAATTTCTATAACCTAGCATTGTCCATATTCTATTAAAGTATTTTTGTTCAGATAATTTAGTAGATGTTCTACTAAGTGTTATTAAAGGATATATGGTATGACCATTTAAATCTACAATATAACTCCTTCTTTGCCTTTGAACCCACTTCTATGCACCACTATACAATACAGGAACTAGTCTTTTAGTACCGTCTGGCTCAATAATATCGGGTTTGATAACCTATTTAATATATCTTATTATAGTTTCATCAGTTTTCTATAATCCAATATACGCATCAAGATTAATTTGTTTCATATGTTATTTATTTACCTAAATACTATAAATCAGCTTCTTCTATAAATTTTAATAATTGTCTTGCCTTTGATAAAGAAATTAAATTTGCTGTGCATACTCTTGACCATTTAGTGCTTTCATCATTAGCTATTAATTGTTCATCTGTAACTAATGATACTTCCCAAAATGAATTATCCCATTTAATTATATCCCCCTATTGAGGATATATATTTTTACTAGTTAAAGTAGTAGTTAAAAATTTAAAAATTGTAGTATTCTGTGCCTGTATTGTATTAGTATAATCCAATGATTTAGGTTGATGCTATACTAATGCAGGTATTTTAATACCAGGCGCATATTGCTTTGAACCGCTTTTAGCTTCTCCATATATATTAACTTCTATCTATCCTATATTTAATTTAAAATATAAAACCTCAACATTCATCCATCGCTATACTAATTCATTACTAACTCTCTTAAATAACTATATATCTCTATCACTAAAAAATAAACCCTTTCTCATTATGCTATTATTATACCTCGTCCAATGGGTATCTTGGAATTAATATCTTGAATATTTTGTGCCATATCCTTCTTCTTCTATATTAATCTTGTCATAGTTGACTACTATAAAATACTTTTTAATTCTTCTACTAATTTATCCTATTCTGTTACCGCTTCTTGTCTTAAAATTTCACCATCTAAGCTCACTTCTCCTTCAGGATATGGAATATTACTATATTTTGATCTTATGGTTCCTAATATCTATTTTGATAATGCTAGTGTATACCGCTGTATCCAATTTCTTCCAGGAATATTTATTTCACTATATTTTATATAATCATTAATGGGAAAATTTGAAATATTGTTAATGACATTCTAATTCTAATTTATACAATTTTTCTCCTTATCTGATCTTAATATATAATCTATATAAACTTTACTATTATGCTGTGGTGTAGGAGTAAAAAGAATTGTATTGCCTCTAATCCAAAAACTAACATTGGAAGTTCTCATCTGTCTAATCATTTGAAGCTATTGAATATTTAATATACCTTGAAATAATGGCAATATCAATAATTTTGCATTGTTAGCATAAACTCCACCAAAATCAAGCATAGCATTTCCTATATTAGAACCAAAACCAGGAAATACTAGTGAATCATAAGGAGTTAAAAAATTATATAAATTAGGTTTATAATAAATCTATAAAAACTATACTTCATAACTACTTGTATACTACGGAATATATTTTGTTAAATCATACTATTGTTGACCTGCTATTATATCTATAGAAGTAGTATAAACAGGCAAATGTAAAGTATTGTATATATATCCCTATTGTGCATATACAGATGAAATTCTAAAGGTAGAACTTAAATTTTCATATATTGCCGCCCTAGTTAAATCATTAGTGGGATCACCACCATATACATTCAATAAATGATCTGTAATTTTATATTCATTTACTATGGAAGTATATTTCATAATGGCTGTTTCAAAAGCAGTAAAAATGTGCTAGGGTGCTAACTATATCTATACAATAGGATACCCCAAAGTTCTTACTACATATTTGGCAACTTTTACTGCATCTTTCTGAAACTAGGGATCATCATCATATATGCCAAATGATGTATAACTACCTGTAACAAATGTCAACTATTCCCATTTTATTATTTCATTCATTTAAATTAAGGCGTGGAGACCCCAACTTCTTTAAGTTGGGGAGGAAACGCCTTCCCTCCTTTCCCATAATAATGTTTTTCTTTTACTCAATAGTTGTAAATCTTTGTAACTTGCTGACCTGTGAATCACAGTTCCGTCAAGTTTTCGTAAATCAAAATATCCGCTACTTCTTCGACCAAATATAAAACATTCTTGCCCTTTGTATTTTACTTTGTCAAATAACCTAAAACCTTTTACTAAATAAGGAGCTTGATTTAATTTTCTTATACCACCTTTTAATATTTTAGCTTTGTGTATTTGTCTATTATGCTTTCTTACTTGTTTGATATAATACCAATAATCTAATTGTTTTGCTTTTGGATTACCGCTAATACACAGAGCATCTATTCTATGTGATTTGGGTAACTTATGAGTAATTCTGGTGTTTTTTGTTATATATCCATAAGTTAATTCTACATTTGGATAGATATTTTTTAATCTATTATAAAATGTCCATCTCATAATACCCATAAATGCAGTATCTCTAAAACTTTGCCCTCTTTTTAATTTAACATTCAATTCTCCTTTGTGATATTTGTTGTTTCTTTTTATTTTCAATAATTTCTTTAAACTGTTTTTCAAACTCTTTTTCTTTACCATAAGTTAACTTATGACATTCTTCACATAAAGTTATCCCATTGTTAACATCAAATCTTAAATATTCATTATCTACAAATCTTTCAATATGGTGTGCATTCAATATAACTGCATTACCCTTACTACTTTTATTACCACACATTTGACAAGTATAATTATCTCTTTCATATACTACTTTTCTCCAATCACACATTTCTTTTGACCATCTTATAGATTTATTTGTATCTTTTAATTGTGTTCTATCTTGAATATAATTTGGGTGATTTTCTCCCTTGTGATATTCTTTTTTACATTTTGTTGAACAAAATATATTTTCATATCCTCGTTTATTACTCCAAAATATTTGACTTGCTGTTCTTGTAAATTCTTTGTTGCAATTAACACATACTAAAGTTTTTTTATTTTCTTTAATCTTATTTCCACACTCAATTGAACAACATTTTTGATTTTTAAAATATGTCGTAAATTCTTTATTGCAAATAATACAAGTTTTATATAATAATGCATTTTTATAATTACTTGAATTCTCACTTACTCTATTTGTTGCTTCCCATTTTCCAAAACATTCCTTTGAACAAAAATTATGTTTATTTCTCATTTGTTTTGATTTATCAACCCTTATTTCTTTACCACAATAATTACATTTAAAAGAGTTTTCTTCTTTATAATTTGGATTAACCTTTAGGTTTTTTCTTCTGTATTCTATACAACATTGTTGAGAACAGTAATGATTTTTATTCCCTTTATTTATTTCACACTGCATTTTCTTGAAAGTTTTACCACAATTCAAACAAACTACTTCAATAGCTTTATGTGTTCTTCTTGGTATTTTATATTTATCTAACCATTTATAAATAGTATCAGTTGTAACATTACATTCTTTGGCTATATCTTCAACTTTTGTCTTATCTTCAACATACGTTTTGTAAAGCCATTGTTGGTTTTTATATAAACAACTCATAAAGAATCACCTTCTTTCACTATATCGTTTCTTAATTCTACTTCTGCTGAAAATAGTTCTCGCTTTTCTGTTGTAGCAGATACTCCAATAAATTTACTTCCTGCATCTATACCTAATGTAATAGGCTGTTTGTATCCACTACTACCATAAATAAGTTGAATTGTGAATGGTTCTCTTTGTGTTATTTTTGCTTTGCCTTGCTTTAAAAGTTTTCTGGCTTTTGATGGTTTACAAGGCATTAAAGGCTTACCATGCTTATTTAAAACGTATACTAACATAAAGTACACCTCCTTTTGGAGTAATGTCTCCTTCCCCAATGTTATATAGGCTTTTTACACTTAACTCACTATCCCTACCTCACAGGATTGTTTAAAGTTAAGCAACAGAGCTACGAGTTAGGAGAAACGCCCGTAGGTGTTATGACCTATATAACGTAGTCCTCGAAGGACTTAGGGTAGTCAACTTGAGCTTTTACAAGCTCCACCCTCTATAGGGTGGGGTAGTTGACTATTAAATTATTGAGGTTATTGAGGGAAGTACACATTGCTGTGTACCCCCTCAATTTTATTGTTTATTTTTAATTATTATACAGTTTCCAATCCTTCTACATAAACTACTCCATAGAAATCTGATCTCAGCATAGTCTTTGCATAACGGGTGAAAACTCCACGAGTTAATGCAAAATTCACAGGTTCCATAAGCTATGGTAATAGTATCAATGGAACATAAGGACAATACGCAGCACCAAAATCAAGTGGATTCTATCCTCTGTATCCCATTATAATTGTATTATCAGTTGTAGCCAAAGGATTAACAAAAATACGATATCTGTTCTTGAAAGTTCCTACAGGAACTACTCCACCATTAGCCCATTGCATGCTCTAACTATCAACCACAAATTCTGCAGTTGATTCAAGAACTGTAGCTATGGCAGGACTGACTATAGCAAAATTAGCTCCTCCATGAGCAGTCTTTTGATTGATCAACTGGCTAACTTTCTGCATTGGAATACCAATATTACGGAACCAACTTGATTTATCGGGAATAGCATACTTGTTTTCATCAGTAAAAGAGACTACTCCGCCAACTACTGAACTGACTTCATAACCAGGACGCACTGAGAAATAGCCTTCATTGCCAGATTCCATAGCCCCTTTTGTAAGCATAGCAATTAATTCCAAATCTGTTTCAAGTACAATTTGATCAGTCAACATATTACTAATTTCTTGTTCAGCATCAATTGATAACAAGGCACCAAAATCTTGAACTAACTCTTGCGTCCAGATAGCTTTATACTTACGAGTTTGTGAAGTTATTGGTTTTTGGGTAATCTTAATTTGAAATTCAGGTATTCCTATATCATCAGTAGCTAAACTATCACCTCTATATTCAAAATCGCCACGATCCCAAATAGTAGGCTGTCTATGATATGATAAAGTTATTGATTTACTAACACTAACATCAAATGATCCTGTATTTCCTGTAAGTACCAAGAATTTCAAGACCTATTTACCGTCTTCATAACTTAAACGGGTATATTCTCTAAATAATCTTACAATATAATTAGGGTCAGAAACATTTGATTCAGTATTAGATATTATAAATGTATCATATCCATTCTTATCTGCGTCTGATGGACAAGGCACAGTAATTATCTTCATTTTACCATTACCTATCTCAGTTTGATATGCCTTAGCAAATCTACTATCATTTTGGAAATATGAAGCATTGAGAATCGAAGCACTACCACTGGTGTTATTTTCTGCCTTTATGCTCGCACTGCCACTATAAACAATTTCTACATCATTCAGGGTATATCCCCATTTACCAGCA
>ERZ795052.2948-NODE-2948-length-19550-cov-4.657758_pt1 | contig 19550 bp, 14 predicted proteins | sample MGYA00375136_ERZ795052 | MGnify/ENA primary metagenome ERZ795052 (study PRJEB30181, sample SAMN05720156) | activated sludge metagenome | isolation source: Anaerobic digester | place: Japan | collected 2015-05-26 ... | reverse complement strand
CAAGCTGGAAGAAGGCGTCGAGGGCCTGGTGCACATCTCCGAGATGTCCTGGACCCGCCGCATCAACCACCCGTCGGAAGTGGTGGCCATCGGCGACATCGTGGACGTCGTGGTGCTGGACATCAACGAGGAGAAGCAGGAGATCAGCCTCGGCATGAAGCAGACCGAGGTGAACCCGTGGACGCTGGTGGAAGAGAAGTATCCTCCGGGAACGGTGATCAAAGGCCGCGTGCGCAACCTGACGAACTACGGCGCGTTCGTGGAGATCGAAGAAGGCATTGACGGGTTGCTGCACATGAGCGACCTGTCGTGGACCAAGAAGATCAGCCATCCTTCCGAGCTGTTGAAGAAGGGCGACATGATCGAGGCCATGGTGCTGAGCGTGAGCCAGGACAAGAAACGGGTGGCGCTGGGCCTCAAGCAGCTCCACTCCGACCCGTGGGAGACGGACATCCCCTCGCGTTTCCGTCCCGGCGACGTGGTGACAGGCACGGTGACCAAGCTGACCAGCTTTGGCGCGTTCGTGGAGCTGGAGGCGGACCTGGAAGGCCTGCTCCACATCTCCGAGATGTCGGACCACAAGGTGAACTCGCCGGAAGAGGTGGTGCAGCCTGGCCAGCCCGTGCAGGTGGTGGTCATCCGCGTGGATACCGCGGCGCGCAAGATCGGCCTGAGCATGCGGAGCAACCCGGAGATCGAGTACACCACCGAGGCGATCCAGTCGATCGTGGACGCGAGCAACGAGGCGGCGCACACCGGCGAGGCGATGGCGCCCGAGGCGGAAGCCGCTCCAGAGGCCCAGGCTCCCGGCGCGGCGCCCGAGGCTCCGGCCGAAGGCCAGACGCCCAGCGTCTGAGCCCCGTCCGCTTGCGAGGAACGATGAGATGAGTACAATGGGGACGGGTTCGCCCGTCCCCATTTCGTTTTTTGGGACGGGAGGACGCAACGGCGAGGAGAGCGGCCTGGAGGCGGGGGAAGCCTATGGCGGCAAAAGCGGCAAGCGATACATCCCTGGCGATGTATCTGAAGGAGATTGACCAATACAAGCTCCTGACGCGTGAGGACGAGGAACGGTTGGGGCGGTTGGTGGGCCAAGGCGACTCGGCCGCGCGCGATACGATGATCCGCAGCAACCTGCGGCTGGTGGTGCGGATCGCGCGCGAGTTCTGCCATCGGGGAGTCCCCATGGCGGACCTGGTGGCCGAGGGGAATATCGGGTTGATGAAGGCGGTGGAGCGCTTCAACCCCGAAGAGGGCACGCGGTTCAGCACCTACGCCATCTGGTGGATTCGGCAGACGATCCGCCGTGCGCTGCAGACCAACGGCCCGACCGTGCGCGTGCCGGGGTACATGGTGGAGCTGGTGTCGCGCTGGAAGCGGGCCAACGAACAATTGACGGCCCAATACGGCCGCGCGCCAACGCCGGAAGAACTGGCCAAGGCGCTGGACATCTCGCCCAAGCGGATCGCCGTGATCCGGCGGGCCTTGCGCGCAGCCAGCACCGCGCCCAAGAGCAGCCCGGACATGATGTGGCTGTTCGAGGACGTGCTGGTGGACGAAAAGCACAAAGCGCCCGACGACCGGCTGGCCGAGGAAGGCGAACACCAGATGGTGCAGCGGTGCCTGGCCGCCATTGACGAGCGCGAGGCCGAACTGCTGCGGCTGCGATACGGGCTGGACAGCGGGGAGCCCAAGACACTGCAGGAGATCGGGGCGAAGATGGGCGTCACGCGGGAGCGCGTGCGCCAGTTGGAAGCCGAGGCGTTGCGCAAACTGGCCAGGTCCATCTGGCGCTATGAGCACGGCGTGCCCCCCGAACAGCCGGGCGAGCCGGAGGAGAAGCCCAGAGCCAAGCCCAAAGAGATCGCCGCCAAGCGCGCCTCTGCTTCGGCGGCGCGCGCCGCCGCCAAACTCAAACCCAAGCCCAAAAAGGAGGCCAAGAAGAGATGATGGACCTGAAATCCGTGATCCGCGAGGTCCCCGACTTCCCCAAGAAGGGCATCCTTTTTTTTGACGTGAGCACGCTGTTCCAAAACGCGAAGGCGCTGGACGAGGCGTGCGAGGCCATCGCCGGCCACTTCCGCCGCCGGGGCGTGGACGTCGTGGCCGGGATCGAGTCGCGCGGCTTCGTGGTGGGTTCCATTGTGGCCAACAAGCTGGGCGCGGGGTTTGTGATGCTGCGCAAGCCGGGCAAGCTGCCCTATAAAACGGTGTGCGCAAGCTATTCGCTGGAGTATGGATCGAACACGTTGTGCATGCACGTGGACGCCGTGAAACCGGGGCAGAAGGTTCTGCTGGTGGACGACCTGCTGGCCACGGGCGGCACGCTCAAGGCCGCGCGGGAGCTTGTCGAAGGCCAAGGCGGAAAGGTCCTCGGCTCGGGGGTGATCGTGGAGCTCGACTTCCTGCCTGGCCGCAAGACGCTGGAGCCCATGGAGGTCTTCTCGCTGGTTCACTACGCCAGCGAGAAGATGTGACAAGAGCGCCTCGACTCGGGACTCCGGGAGACGTCGACATGACCGGCGCGGTGGTTGAGTTCTTCAAGGGCATGAGCCCCGTGGCGCAGGCGCTGGCGGGCACGCTGTTCACCTGGTTCGTCACGGCGCTGGGCGCGGGGGTGGTGTTTTTCGCGAAGCGATTCAACCAGAAGCTGATGGACGGGATGCTGGGGTTCGCGGCGGGCGTAATGATCGCCGCGAGCTACTGGTCGCTGCTGGCGCCGGCCATTGAGATGTCGGGCAGGGACAACGGCATCGTGCCCCCGTGGATGCCGGAGTGGTTTCCGGCCACGGCGGGGTTTCTTTTGGGCGGCGCGTTCCTCTACGCCGTGGACAAGCTGCTGCCGCACCTGCACCTGGGGCTGGACACGAGCCAGGCGGAAGGGATCCATACGCGGTGGCAGCGCAGCGTGCTGCTGGTGCTGGCCATCACCCTGCACAACATCCCGGAGGGCATGGCTGTGGGCGTGGCCTTTGGCGCGGTGAAATACAACCTGCCCGGCGCGGGGCTGGGCGTGGCCATTGCGCTGGCGCTGGGGATCGGCCTTCAGAATTTTCCGGAGGGGCTGGCCGTGGCCATGCCGTTGCGGCGCGAGGGCATGACCCGGACCAGGGCGTTCTTTTACGGCCAGGCGTCGGGCATCGTGGAACCCATCGCCGGGGTGATCGGCGCGGCGCTGGTCATGTCCATGCGGCCCATCCTGCCTTACGCGCTGGCCTTTGCCGCTGGCGCCATGATCTATGTCGTTGTCGAGGAACTCGTCCCCGAGTCGCAGCGCAGCGGCGACACGGACCTGGCCACTATGGGGGCCATGCTGGGGTTCGCGTTGATGATGGCCATGGACGTGGGGTTGGGGTGAGCCGCGGCCCAAGGGCCCCATGATCCGCGAAAAACGGCCGCGCCCCGCCGGGCGCCTTCTGTCCTTCCTGTTCTTGGCCGAGCAGGGGGCATCTGCTATAATGCCTCCATCGGAATTTCGTGCGCCCGTAGCTCAGCAGGATAGAGCGGCGGTTTCCTAAACCGCAGGCCACAGGTTCGACTCCTGTCGGGCGTACACCCTTGCCAATGCGCCGGCGCGCCGCGAGCCCCCGTCAAGGTAACGCGCGCCGGCGCGTTGCGTTTCTTGGGGGCGCCGCCGGACCTGTGAGGCGCGGGGGACGGCCATGCGGCGGCGGCGCGCGCGGCGTGGCGCGGAAGGGCCCGCGCCGCTATTCCTCCCCTCCGCGCCACGGCCCTCTGCGGCGCCCCCCGCCATTGCCGCGGCCGGAGTTGGGGTCGTAGGTCTGGGGCGAGAGCACGAGGCGGCCATCGCCGGTGACGGCCGCGATTTCCTGGGCAAAGGCGCCGGTGACCTTGACGTTGAGCTGGGAGCGGATGAGGACGCGCCGGCGGTCGGGGAGGCCGATGTCGAGGCTGAGCGGGGTGGGGCCCTTGTGGCGTTCGCACACGGACTTGAGCCGGGCCAGGGCGGGTTCGTCGAGGCTGAGGCGTTCGAGGCGCAGGGTGGCGGAGGCGGCGAGTCTCTGGGGGGCGTCGGCCAGGGGGATGACGTTGTCCACGCGGAAACTGGGGCGCTCCATGCTGCGGTCCACCGTGCCTTGCAGAAACACGATGTCGCCCGGGTTCATCATGGAACCGAACTTCTTGAAGGCTTCGGGGAAGACGACGGCGCTGACCTTGCCGGTGAGGTCCTCGAAATCGAGGCGGGCCATGGGGTCGCCCTTCTTGGTGACGGAGCGTTTGACGCCGGCGATCATGCCGCCGAGGACCTGGCCGCTCTCGGGGGGCTGCTGGGCGAGGTCGCCGGCGCGGCAGGTGCTGAGCTGGGTGATGAGGGCGGTGTGCTGGACCAGGGGGTGGCCGCTGAAGTAGAAGCCGAGGGCCTCCTTTTCGAAGTTGAGCAGTTCCGTGGGGGGCCACTCTTCGATGTTGGGGAGGGAGGCGGCGTCGTCGGGCTCCTGGGCGGTGTCCATGCCAAAGGCGGCGAACAGGCTGGCCTGGCCTTGGCGGCGGTCTTTCTGGAGGCGCTGGCCCATGCGCATGGCGCCTTCGAGGGCCGCGGCTTTTTGGGCGCGGTGGCCGGGGAGGCTGTCAAAGGCGCCGGCTTTGATGAGGGTTTCGATGGCGGCGCGGTTGATGGCGCTGAGGTCGGCGCGGGAGCAGAAGTCTTCGAGGCTCTTGTAGGGGCCGCCGCGCTCGCGTTCCGCGCAAAGGGATTCGCAGGCTTTGATGCCCAGTCCGCGCAAGGCGCCGAGACCGTAGCGGATCTTGTTGTCCTTGGTGACGGTGAACCAAGGCATGGAGGCATTGACGCAGGGGCCGAGGGTTTCGATGCCGAGGCGTTTGCAGTCTTCCATGTGCTTGGCGATCTTGTCCACGAACGCCATATCGCACGTCATACCCGCGGCGACGAACTGGACAGGGTAGTGGGCTTTGAGCCACGCGGTCTTGTAGGCGAGGAAGGCGTAGGCCGTGGCGTGGGCGCGGTTGAAGCCGTAGCCGGCGAACTCGAGGATGAGGTTGAAGAGGTCTTCGGCGTCCTGAGGGGTGAGGCCGTTCTTGACGGCGCCGGCGATGAAATCGGCGCGGCCTTTTTCGATCTTGTCCGCCTTCTTTTTGCTGATGTTCTTGATCATGGTGAGCGCGTCGCACAGGGGCATGCCGGCGACGCGGTTGCAGATGCGCATGATCTGCTCTTGATAGGTGATGACGCCGCAGGTGTCGCGGAGGATGGCGGCCATGTCCTCGCGCATGGGGGGGATGGGCTGGAGGCCGTGGCGCCGGGCGACGAAGTCGTCCAACATGCCGCTGCCCAGGGGTCCGGGGCGGTAGAGGGCGACGGCGGCGATGATGTCTTCGATGTTGCGGGGCTTGAGCTTGCGCAGAAGCTCTTGGAAGCCCTCGCCGCCGAGCTGGAAGACGCCTTCGGTTTCGCCCCGGCCCAGCAGCTCATAGGGCTTGGGATCGTTCAGGTCGAGGCGCGTGACATCGGGGCGCTTGCCTTCGCGCTCCTCGATGAGGTCCAGGGCCTTGTCCACGATGGTAAGGGTGCGCAGGCCCAGGAAGTCCATTTTCAACATGCCGGCCTTTTCCAGGTCGCCCATGTCGAACTGGCTCATGACGACTTCGCCGGCCTTGTAGAGGGGGATGTACTCGGTAAGGTCCCGGTCGGCCATGACGAGGCCCGCGGCGTGGGTGCCGGCGTGGCGGGCCAGGCCTTCGAGCTTCAGGGCGAGGTCGAAGAGCTTCTTGACGTGGGCCTGGGTGTCGCAGAGGCGGCGGAGTTCGGGCTCCTGGTCCAGGGCTTCCTGGAGGGTGATGCCGAGAGTGTCCGGGACCTTTTTGGCGATCTGGTCCACTTCCGGAAGGGGCATTTCCGTGACGCGGCCGACGTCGCGGATGCAGCCCCGCGCGGCCATGGTGCCGAAGGTGATGATCTGCGCGGTGCTGTCGTAGCCGTAGCGTTCCTTGACGTAGCGAAGCACTTCTTCGCGGCGGATTTCGCAGATGTCGATGTCGAGGTCGGGCGGTTCCTTGCGCTGGGGGTCGAGGAATCGCTCGAAGAGGAGGTTGTAGGCAATGGGGTCCACGTCGGAGAGGCCCAGGACATAGGAGACCATGGCGCCGGTGCCCGATCCGCGCAGGCCGGTGGGGATGCGCTTCTGGCGGGCGAAGTTGATAAAGTCCCAAACGATGAGGAAATAGGCGGAGTAGCCCATCTTCTCGATGACGGCCAGCTCATAGTCGAGGCGTTCCATGTACTCCTGGCTGGGCTTGGGGTGGCGCTCCTTCAACCCCTTTACGCACAACTCGCGGAGATACTGGGGGCAGGTCTTGCCGTCGGGCGGCGTGAAGACGGGGTGGTGGCGCTCGAACTTGAGTTCCAGGTTGCAGCGTTCGGCGATTTCGAGCGTGCTGGTGAGCGACTCGGGCCACTGGCCGAAGCGCTGGCGCATTTCGGCGGGCGACTTGAAGTAAAACTCATTGGAGCCGAACTGCATGCGGGAGGGGTCGGAGAGGGTCTTGCCGGTGTTGATGCAGAGCAGCGCCTCCTGGGCGCAGGCGTCGTCGCTGGTCATGTAGTGGGTGTCGTTGGTAGCGACGATCTTGAGGCCGAGGCGGCGGGCGATGTCTATGGAGGGGCCGAGGCATTTCTTCTGGATGTCCAGGCCGTTGTCCTGAATCTCGATGTAGAAGCGGTCGCCGAACAGGTCTTTGTAAAAGGCGGCCACCTCCTCGGCCTTTTTGGCGCGGTCCTCGGCCAGGTGGTAGTTGATCTCGGACGCGGCGCAGCCGCTGAGGGCGATGAGTCCTTCGTGGTGCTTGGCGAGAATTTCCTTGTCAATGCGCGGCTTGTAGTAGAAGCCCTCGAGGTAAGCCAGAGAAGAGAGCTTGACCAGGCTGCGGAATCCGGCGGCGTTGGTGGCCAGGAGGGTGAGGTGAAAGCCGGCGTCCTTGGCGCCGGAGGGTTCGCGGTTGCGGCGGTCACCGTGGGCGACATAGGCTTCGTAGCCGACGATGGGCTTGATGCCCGCGTCGCGCATGGCGTTGTAGAACTTGAGCGCGCCGAAGAGGTTGCCGTGGTCGGTGAGGGCGAGGGCGGGCATGCCCATCTTGACCGCGGTCTCGGCGAGGTCCTCCATGCGGCACATGCCGTCGAGGAGGCTGTAGTGGCTGTGGACGTGAAGGTGAACGAAACTCATCTCTTCCCCGTGTGTCGTTCCGGGGACGCGTTGCGATCCCGCCAGAGGCGGGCCTCGGCGACATGTCCCCGTCATTTGTGGTTGGTTGGACGGCCGGCCCGGACCGCTGGGCGGCCTGTTGGCGGCTATTATCCACGGGGGTACGACAATGGGCAAGGGCGGAGCGCGAAGGGGGCAAGGGCTGCGCGGGGCGGAGGTGACTTATGCGGCTTGTGGAGCGGAGGCCGAGGCCACAGGCCCAAGACCAAGACACCCGCAGCGCCAATGCCTCTTTTTTCTGGATTTTCCTTGACAGAGAGGGTATTTGGACATAACATTCCATATGTCAGACATATTGTATGTTATTTCTGGCAGGCATTGACTCGGGGGAAGCGCATTGGCGAGGAACCTTTTGGCGACGGGCTCGGGCTTGGCGGAGGAACAGCCGTCGCGCAGGCCGGCCAAGTACCGGCAGGTGGAACAGGACATCCTGGCCGCGATCCGGGAGCAGAAGTACCGCGAGGGGGACCGGCTGCCTTCGGAGCACGAACTGGCCCGCCAGTACCAGACGAGCCGGATCACGATCAACACGGCGCTCGCATCGCTGGCGAGGCAGGGGATGCTGGTGCGCGAGCCGGGGTATGGGACGTTCGTAAAGCGGCGGGCGCCCGTGGCTTGGACGCGGCTGGACGCGGCGATCAACGTCTGCCACTTTGACGACGAGTTCCACGCGCCGGCGCTGAGGGCGTTTGAAAACGAGAACCCGAACACGTTCGTCAACACGCACACGCCGCAAGACGGGCCGCTGGACGTGGTGAAGATCCAGGCATCGCACATGTTCCGGGCCGAGGATCGCTACCTGCCGCTGGACAGGATGGAGGGGTGGCCGGAACTCGCGAGCCGGCGTTTTCCGGAGGCGTTGAGGCCTTTTGTGGCGTGCGGCCGGCCCTACGGCGCGCCGAGACGGCTGGACGTGCTGGCTCTGTACATGAACCTGGACCTGTTCGACGAGGCGGGCGTGGCGCCGCCGGCGCAGGGGTGTTCGTGGGAGATGGTGAGGGATCTGGCCGCGGAAGTGGCGCGCGCGGCGCCGGGGCGCTTCGGGATCGCGGCCGTGCGGGAGGTGAAACACGCGCTGCCGCTCATCTGGCAGCTCGGCGGTGACCAGTATGACGAGCAGCGGACCCGGTGCCTGCTGGACGAGCCGGCGGCCATCGAGGCGATCCGGCTCTACCAGAGCCTGGACCGGTCGGGCCTGATGGCGGGCCAGCCGTTCGGCAACGCCGACGCGATGCGCGTGTTTGTGCAGGGGCGCGCGGCGATGATCCTCAGCGGCGGGTGGATGCTGCCGTTTCTGAAACGGCACGCCACCTTTCGCTGGCAAGTGGCGCCGCTGCCCGCGGCGGGGCGCAAGGCCACGCTTCTCCAGGCCGACGCCTACGCCATCCCCCGGACATGCCGGCACGTGGACATGGCGTGGGCTTTGGTTTAGCGGCTGGCCGGCGGCGCGAGCCAGCGGGTTTTGGAGGAGGCGGGGCTGCCGCTGGTGGCAACGGCCAGACCCGCGGAGTTGGACCCGCTAGGCCGCCTTTTCTACGGGGAGCTGGCCCACGCGCGGTGCGGCTACGACTGCTTCCGGCGCGACATCGTGAAGCACATAGATGAACGGTTTCAGGAGCTTTGGACCACGGGCGCTGACGCGGCGGCCTGGGCGCGGGCGCTGGTACGGGACGTGAACGCCATGCTGCGCGAAGGGGCGCTGGTGTTCCGAGGGGTGTATGATTGAGTTTGGGGAGGGCGCAAGATGAAGCGCGCAACCGGAGCAGGACGGCGGGACGGATGGGAGACAGGGTTTACGCTCATTGAGCTTCTGGTGGTGGTGGCGATCATCGCCATCCTGGCGGCCATGCTTTTGCCCGCGCTTTCGGCCGCGCGGGAGAAGGCGCGGCGTTCATCGTGCATGAACAACCTGAAGCAGGTGGGCCTGGGCCTGGAGAACTACGCGGGCGACTACAACGGCTATTTGCCGAGCTGGTACGACTGGCGGCCGGGCGACTACAACTGGTGCCTGGCGGACCCAGACCCGGCCAACCGGTGCACGCCTTACACCGGGCTGAACGCCGACCTGACCTATTCGGGCACGACGACGCTGAAGAACCACGCGGGCAGTTGCGCGCCGGAGGGAGTGTTCACCGCGCGGGCAGGGACAGGCAGCGCCAACCTCCATTACACCCACACGGAGCACGGGGCCGTGCAATCGCGCTGGCGGGTGATCGGCGGCGGACGCAACCAGTCCATGCCCATGACCAAGGGCAACCTGATCAACGCGCCGCACGGGCTGGGCTTTCTGCTGTTCGCCGGCCACGTGGGCGACGCCAAGACGTTCTATTGCCCCAGCTACGCGGGCGCGCCTTCGGGGTTCAACTACGAAGGATGGGCCACGGACGGCCACGCTTCGCCGGGGAATTTGAGGGAATGGAGCGTGGCCGGCGGTTTCGGCGCGGCGGACCTGCTCTACGGCGACTGGGCGCCGGTGGCGACGCGGTACTCCACGTCGCAGAGCTCCAAGCACAACTACATCTTCTGCCACTACGCTTACCGCAACGTGCCCTACGCGGGCGATAAGGTGTGGCACTTTCCGCAGGACAACTCGCGCATCACGCGCTTGCCGGGCGTCAAGCCCATGCTGGGCGTGCGCGCGGGCCAGCCCATGTTCCGCACCGGCAAGGAACTGGGCGCAAGAGCCATCGTCACGGACGGGTGGGACAAGGGGTATCAGCGCGACGGGCTGAACCGGGACGTGACGGCCATCGGCGTGGACTCGGACACGATGCTGGAGGACAGCCGCCGCATGGCGGGCGTGGGCGTAGCGGGCCACCGCACAGCCTACAACGCGCTGTACGGCGATGGCAGCGTCCAAGTCCACGGCGATCCCCAGGAGCAACTGACGTGGGGCATCCAGGGTTACCGGCAGAACGCCACGACGAACCGGATCGCGCGGTATGGCATCAACTCAGGCTATCCGCAGTGGGCAAGTCTGCTCGCCACGAACGGACAGTACCTGGGCGTGCAGAGCAATGCGCCGGCGGGCCGCACGCGGTACGGGTCCTTTGGCGGCGAGACGGACTGCGACCGAAGCGTGGACGGGTTCTTCCAGCATCAGCCGTTCGGCGTGTGGCATCGGTTCGACAACGCGGGAGGCGTGGACGTTGGGGTGAGCGACCCGCTGAATTGAGGGGCGGGGCAGGCGGACCGCATGGGAAGAACGGGAGGAATGGGAAGAATGGGGACGGCTTGGGAACGCGCACTGACCGCGCTGACGCTGTGCGCTCTGGCGGGGTGGACCGATGCGGCGGAAAAGCCGCCGCAGACGCGCGTGCCGCGCCTGCCGGCTCCGCCGGCGATTGACGGCCGGCTGGATGACGCGGCGTGGAAGCAGGCGGCGCGGCTGTCGGCGTTTCGGCTGATTCGCACGGGCGCGCCGGCCACGGCGCCCACGGACGCCTTTGTGGGCCGCGACGACCGCTGGCTGTACGTGGGCGCGCGCTGTCACGACGCGCAACTGGCCCAGCTTGTGGCGAACGTCCGCGCGCGCGACGGCGGGGTAATGGACGACGATTCGCTGGAGTTCTTCGTGGACCCGGGCACGGGCGGCCGGGTCTACTGTCAGTTCGTCCTCAACGCGGCCAATACGCAGGCGGACCGGCTTGTCACGCGCCAGGGGGTGGACACGGCGTGGGACGCGGCGTGGACGTCGGCGGTGTTCTGCGATCCGCTTCTGCCCGAGAACGGGTGGAGCGTGGAGATGGCGATTCCGCTCGCCGTGCTGCGCCAGCACGCAGGAGCGGGCGAGTGGCGGATGAACCTGTGCCGCAACAAACGCACGGAACCGCGCGAGGCGAGCTCATGGGCCTTTGCGCCGCTGACGTTTCACAGCCCGGAGGTCTTCGGCGTGGCGTTGGGGCTGAAGGACGGCGCCGCGCCCGAACGGTTCCTGCCGTCGCTGCTGCGGGCCAGGGCGGCGCGCTACTGCGTGGAGAACGGCCGGCTGGGCTATGGGGTCATCGTGGAAGTGGCTAACGACGGCAAGCGGGGGGGGCAGGCTGGACTGGTGGTTGAGGACCGCGAGGCCGGGACGCCACGAGCGGCCAGCCAGACGTCCGCGACCGCGGATTTGAAGGGGGCCGAGACGCGGGAAGTGAGGGTGTTCGTCCCCGCGGACCGGCCTGGGCCGCGCGCGGCGTTGGTTCGGCTTGTGGACAAGGGCAAGGAGATTCAGACCGCGGACGTGGCGGAGATGGACGCTCTGAGTCCTCTGTCGGCCTATCTGGACCGGAACTACTACACCACGGAGGAAACGGCGCGGGTTTTCGCATGTACGAGCCTGACGGCGGCGGAGCGGCAGGCGACCGGCTTGGGCGCGCGGGCGCGGCTGTTGGACGCCGGGGGCAAGGAATTGCAGAACCGCGATGCGCCGGCGTCGAGCGCGGAGACGGCTCTGGCGCTGGACCTGCGCGCCTTGGCGCCGGGCGAGCGCGTTGTCGAGGTGGCGGCCGTGACGCGCCAGGGCGCGGCCTTGGGGCTGGTTCGCGTGACGCTGAGAAAACTGGCCCCCGCGGCCAGCGGCGTGGCGGAGGTGAAGATAGACCAGGAGAACCGCTGCCTGCTGGTGGATGGCAAGCCGTTCTTCCCCGTGGGCATCTGCGTCAGCGATTTCTCGCCGGAGGCGATGCAGGAGTATCACGATCTGGGGTTCAACACGATCATCCGGTGGGGCATGGGCGCGGGCAACAACCACCCCGCGTCGCTGGCGGTGGAGGGGCTGGACGCGGCCCGGGCCAAAGGCATCCGCGTCATCGAGTCGCCGCTGTCCTTTTTGAAAACGGCGCTGGGCAGCGCCAAGGCGCGCACGCCGGCGGGTCTGGCGCAGGCGGCCGCGGAGGCGCCGGATTTCATCCGGGTTGTTCGCGGTCATCCGGCGTTGCTGGCGTACTATGGGCTGGACGAGGCGCCGGAGCAGCAACTGGGTGACGGCTTGCGGGCGTTCTACGCGGCCATTCGCGACAACGACCCCTATCATCCGCTGTATTTCTCGGGCAGCAGCTCGTCGCGCCACGCGAACTACGCGTACGCGGATATCCTGGGGCGGCACGCCTATTGGTGCGAGCTGGGCTTTCCGCCGCGCGACACGCCCAACGCGGTGGCCGGGCCGCTGGACTGGGCGTACGCGAACGCGTCGGAGCCGAACCGCCGGCCTCTGTTCTTCATGCCGCAGGCGGAGATGACGTCGGCGTCGCGGCGTCCGCACGGCCCGGCCCAGCGGCGCGTCACGGTGTATATGGGGCTGATTCACGGGGCCAAGTCCATGATCTATTGGCGCGGGCCGCTATTCCATGCGGCCACGCCGGCGAGCATGAAGGAGCTATCGGCCGAGATCAACGCCATGGCGCCGGCGCTGGTCCGGCGTTCGCCGCCGCAGGAGTTGCGCGTGACGCCCGCGCCCGGCGGCGGGGCGGCGATTGCGCACGCGCTTTACAAGGAGAGCGCGGAGGGCTATGGGCTCCTGCTGGCGGCGAACGCGAGCGCGCGGGAGGTGGGGGTGGAGTGGGACCTTGCGGCGCTGGGCAAGGAGGTCCGTGTCGAGGATTTCTTTGGCCGCAAGGCGCGCGAGACGAGGGGGGGCGTGTTCACGGACAAGCTGGCCGGCTATGGCGCGCGGGCCTATCGCGTGCTCAACGCCAGACGAATCGGTGACGAGCCGGTCGTGATCGCGGCGCGGCTGTCGGGGCCGGCGGTGGCCGGGGCCGGCGGCGCGGCCGGCGCGCCACGCCCCAAGGCCAGGAGAAATATGCTGCTCAACAGCAGCTTCGAGGAGTCGGGCGCGGCGCCGTGGCCGGACGGCTGGTTCCTGAGTCTGGCGGGGCCGGGGTTCATGGTGGGCGACCCCAAGGGCAGCGGCATGGACGACCGCGCGGCCGTGCACGGGCGCTATTCGTTCCGCCTGGCCAACCCCACGCCGAATCGGAATACGCTGGCGCGGATGCGCTATATCCACGAGTTCGCGTCGTCCAGCCGGCGCGGGGGTATCCCGGTGGAGAAGGGCAAGAGCTATGTGTTTTCGGCGTGGATGAAGGCGAGTCGCGAGGGCGCGCCGGCGCGGATTATCTTGTGCAACATGCTTCAGAATCAGCCGCGCCTGTCGGAGGGCGTCACGCTGCCGGTGAAGTTGGCCACGGAGTGGAAGCGCTACGAGGTGGCGCTGACCGTTCCGGAACAAGGATGGCGGATTCTGGACGGGCCGTGGCTGAATATATGGATCCAGAACGACGGCGCGGACTGCAACGTCTGGGTGGACGCGATTCAGTTGGAGGCCGGAGAGAAGGCGACGGAGTATGAGCCGGACGGCGCGCCGGCGCCAAGGGCGGGAAAGCCGTAGGGGCGGGGCGATGGGAGTAACGTGAAGAATGGGAAGGATGGGAGCAATGGGAGAGAACGGGCGTGGGTGAGATGGCTGGGATCGTAGCGGCGGCGCGGGCGTATCTGCAAGCGGAGAACGAAGCGGAGCGCGAGCCGCTGAGGCCGGGGCTGGAGGCCTATGACGGGGACTTGGACGAGGTTGCGGCGGCGCTGCGGCCCAAGCCGCCTGAGGAATTCCAGACAGGGTGGCTGTTCAGCCAGCCGTTTCGCAGCGCGCGATTGGCCGGGAAGCATCCCCAACAGCCAGTGACGTACTTTGTGCCGCCGGATTACCGGCCGGACCAGCCGCGCGGATTGGTGATCTTTCTCCACGGCGGGGCCAGGGGATCGGGCGATCACGGCATCTACATGTACAAGAATACGTTCGTGAACGATGTGTTCGAGGAGAGCGGGCGGATTGTCTGCTTCCCCAGCGCGCCGGCCAGCGAGACGTGCGGCGCGCGGTGGAACCTGCCCGAAGCGGACGCCTACATCGCGGACGTGATCGAGGAGGCGCAGAGCCTGTACGCGATAGACGTGAACGACGTCGTGCTCGGCGGCAGCAGCATGGGGGGCATGGGCGCCTACCACATGGCGCACCTGTTCGCGGACCGGTTCTCCAGCGTTTTCTGCTCGGCGGGGGCGTGGGACTTTGCGTGCTGGCCGGCGCTGGCGGGCACGACAATCTGGATCATGCACGGCCGCAACGACGCGTGCCTCTACCGGCGGCGGCACTACACGGACGTGGCGTTCGCGCGGGCGGCGCGGTTGCGGCTGGTGGAGGCGGGGGTGGACCACGTGTACCGCGAGCACGCGGGAGGGCATCATCTGCTGGAGGGGCGGTGGTTCTTGCGGGAGTGGCTGGAGTGGGCGCGCGACAAGAGGCGCGACCCGTACTACCCGCACGTGGTGGCCGTGACGCCGCGCGGGCTGACGGCGTGGAGCGACTACCGGCGCCATCATCAGCCGCCGCCCGAGGTGGGGGCCAAGGACTTCACCGAGGCGCCGCACGCGCGTTGGGTGACGATTGAGGGGGTTGGGCAAGAGACGATCCAGTTTGATATGATGTCTTGGTCCGGATGCCGGGACGAGGCGCGCGAAGACTGGGACAACGTCTCCTTTGCCATCAAGCGCAAGCACATCCGCGGCGGCCTGGTGGAAGCGCGCATCCACAAGCGCAAGACCATCGAGGTCACGCCCAAGAACGTGACGGCGTTCAGCCTTTGGCTGCATCCGCGGATGGTGGACTTCAACGACGCACGCGTCGTGGCGCGCTCGACGGAGCGGTTCCGCGGTCCGCTGAGGCCCAGTCTGGCGACTATGCTGGATTCGTATCTGCGGCGCCGCGATTGGGGGATGTTGTATACGGCCAAGGTGACGATCGCGGATGACGGGACGTGGCCGACCAAGGACCAGCTCAAATTGGGGCTGGGGTGAGGCGCGTGGATGCATGGGATGGGCCGTATGGCCGCGGCCAGGCGCAAGTGGGTCGCGCGGCGCGGCGAAGACCAACAGAGGAGTTGAAATGAACGTCGCGGTTTGCGGCTTTAGGCACGGTCATCTGGGGAGCATTGTGAAGCACGTGGCGGCGCATCCGGGGCTGAAGATTGTGGCCGCGGCGGAGGAGAGGCCGGACCTGTGCGCGGATATCATCAAGGCGGCGGGCGTGGAAGTGACGCACCGCAATCTGGAGGAGCTGCTGGCCAAGGTGGACTTCGACCTGCTGGTGGTGGGCGACGTGTACGGCCGGCGCGGGGCGCAGGTGGTTCGGGCTCTGCAAGCGGGCAAGCACATCATGGCGGACAAGCCGCTGTGCGCGCGCGTGGAGGAGATCGAGGCGATTCGCGAGTTGAGCCGCGCGAAGAAGCGGTCGGTGATGGTGGCGCTGACGCTGCGCTATTCGCCGGCGCTGCGCGCCGCGCGCGAGGCGCTGCTGGGCGGCGCCATCGGCCGCGTGACCACGGCGATCATCCAGGGACAGCACCCGCTGAACTACAAGCGGGGGCGGCCGGATTGGTACTTCGAGCCTGGCCAGCACGGGGGGACGATCGCGGATTTGATGATCCACGGCTATGATGCGGCGGCGTGGATGACGGGGCGGGCCGTGGCGGAGACGCTGGCGGCGCGGGCGTGGCACGTGGAACCGGCCGAGGCGCCGTGCTTCCAGGACGCGGCGCAGGTGATGCTGCGGTTGGACAACGGGGCGGGGGTGATGATCGAGGCGTCGTACAAGGCGCCGCGCGGGCACAAGACGCCGTGGAGCTTTCAGTTCTGGGGCACGGAAGGGGACATGGTCTGCCGCAACGGCGAGGAGCCTGTTCTGCGGCGGCACGACGAGCCGGAGCGCAAGCTGGCGCTGGGCGCCGCGCCCAAGGCGGACTACGTGGACGACCTGATGGCGGAAATCACCGGAAGCGGCGCGGAAGTGACGCTGACCACGGAGGAATGCCTGAGGGCCGCGGAGCAATCGGTGCGGGCGCAGGCGCTGGCGGATGGGGGGCGCTGAGCGGGGGCGGGAGCGCAAGGAACGGGGGAACGGCCGCAACGAACGTCAACGGCGGTTGGCCGCAGATTCACACAGATGGACACAGATCAAAGGCAGACCGCGAAGGGGGGTATCCCATGACGCGGGGGCGCCCTCCCCTGGGCCGTCCGTTCGATTGCTGTTTGACCGAGCAGACAGTCCGGACGGAAGCAACGGATCAACGGCCAACGCCCCAAGGACGGCGTCAGGAGGTGGGGCTGAGGCCGAAGGTGGCGTAGAGGTGAAGCATGTCGTCAATGACGTCGTCCATGGTCGGGTAGCGTTCGGCTGGTTCCTTGGCCATGCAGCGCATGACGATGTGCTCGATGGGGATGGGGATGGAGGGGTCTTGTTTGCGGAGAGGGGTGGGTTCGAGGTTGAGGTGGCCGGCCATTTTGGCGTGGCGCGATTTGCTCTCGGGGTAGGGGCGGCGGCCGGTCAGGATTTCGTAGGCGGTCATGCCGTAGGAATATATGTCGGAGCGGAAATCGACCTGCTGGCCGCGCACCTGCTCGGGGGCCATGTAGCTGGCTGTGCCGGAGCGGTCGAAGCGCCATTCGTCTTTGACCTGGGCAGGCAGGGCCAGGCCGAAGTCGATGATCTTTGGGGCGCCATTGCCGTTGAGCAAGATGTTTTTGGGGCAGAAATCGCGGTGCACAAGCTTGTTTTTGTGGATGTAAGCCAAGCCGCGGGCGGCGTCGAGGGCGATGCGGTAGCGGTTGTTGGCCCAAGCCGCGTCTCCGGCGTCAATGAGGCGTTTGAGGTTGGGGCCCTGGATCAGCTCCATGACGATGTAGAACTGGCGGCCCTTCTTGCCGAACTCATAGGTGCGCACGACGTTGGGGTGGCGCAGGGACGCCGCGATTTCGCCTTCGGAGCTCTTCTCGAACACAGCGTCGAGTTGTTCGGCGAGGGCGGTGAACTCGGGCGTGATGAGCTTCACGGCGACGGGGAGGTTGTCGGCGATGCGGGAGGCCTGGTAGACGATAGACATGCCCCCGCGGGCGATTTCGTCCCCCAAACGGTAATGATCAAGGCCCGTGCGGTTGAAAAAAGGCCACTGCGCCATAATGCTCCAACACCCTCAGGTGAGAAATCGTCAAGGCCCGGTGGGCGTCAGCGAAGCGCGTCCTGCAGGACAGACCATGCCTTGGCGGAGCATTCCACGAACTGCGCCCCCGCGACGTGGCTGTAGGTTTCGAGTCCGCTCCAGGTTTCGGCCTGGACCCAGCGCACGATGGCTCGCACGCGGGCGGTCTGGCCGGAACCAGCAAGGCAAATGGTGAGATCGAGCTTGTCGCCGGGCTTGAGGCCTTCGCCGGCGCGGAAACGGACGCCTGTCTTGCAGAGGTCTATCACCAAACCCCGCTGGACGTTACAGCGCAGCAGGCGGGCCAGGGCCGAGGAATCGGGCGCGTACTCGACATACGTCTCGGCCGCTGGCCGGCGCTCGTAGGCGCGTTCCTGTTTTGCCTGGTCCATCATGGCTGCGTCCGTTTCCTCTGAGGCCGCCTGTTCGGAATCCAAATGCGCTCTTAATTATACGCGCACGAGATGGGGGCGCAAGTGTTTGGCGCGCGAGACGTTTAACAGCCTGTTGAAAATGTCGCGTCTGTTCCGGGGACACGTTGCGATCCCGCCGTTGGCGGGCTGAGGCGCCATGTCCCCGCCGACGCGGTGTCTTTTTCAACGGGCCGTAGTGTTTCAGAAATAGCTTTGCTATCTCTGAAACACTACATGACACAAACCCGGCGCTTGACGCGTCTAAAGTGTCGAGTTAGCCCGCCCTGCGGTGTTTCGGAAATGCAGGGCATTTCCGAAACACCACACTAGATCACCCACTCCATAATCCCCGTCGCCTCCAGCTTCGGCATCAGCTTTTTCATCTCTTCCGCCGGCGTCCCCGCCAGCGGCCGGCGCGGCGCGCCGACGTCAATGCCGCGCAGCCCGATCAGCGCCTTGACGTTGCCCATGGCGTTGCCCAGCATCAACATCGCGAACGCCACCAGCATGTCCTGGTGTTTGCTCGCCGCCGCGATGTCGCCCTTCCGGGCCAGCTCAATGATCTTGTTGCCCAGCCGCGGGATGATGTTGTACCACGTGCAGATGGAGCCGTCCGCGCCGTTCACCGTGGCCGACAGCAACTGCTCGCCGCAGCCGGACAGGATGTTCAGCTTGCCCTTGGCCTTCAGCCGCAGGTCAATCAGCTCGTCAATGCGATACGACGAGAACTTCGCCCCAGCCAGCGTGGGCATGGTGTCTATCGCCTCCACGAACTTGTCGATCGTGATCAGGTCGCCGTAGACCTGCGGCAGATGATAGAGGTAGAGCGGCAAGTTCGTCGCCGCGCCGATGGCCTTGAAGTGATCCCAGATCAGCTTGGGCGCATAGGGCCGGCCCACGGGCGGCAGCGCGCTCACCGCGTGCAAGCCCGCCTTTTCCGCGTGACGCGCCAGCGCCACGGCCTCGCGCGTGGAGTTTGCGCCCACGTGCGCCATGATCTTGATCCGCCCCCGGGCCGCCTGCGCCACCGCGTCCGCGATGCGCATCCTCTCCTCCGCGGTCAGCGCCCACCATTCGCCCGTGCTGCCGCAGATAAACAACCCGCCCACGCCCTGCTCGATCAGCCGCTCCGTCATCTGCCCCACGGCCTTGTAGTTCACCTCTTCGTTCTTGTCAAACGCCGTCACCAGCGCCGGAATGATCCCCTGGAACAGCTTCATCGCCGCGTCTCCAATTACACCCCGCCAAAGCACACCAAACACCCAAAGCGGCGATTATACTCCGTCCCCGCCGCAAGACTCAAAACGCCAAAGCCCTGACAGCCTCTCTCCCCCCAGCGTCAACATTTGACTTCCCCCGCCCCTGCGCCCTAAAATCGCGCCGTCTCGCCCGTGGAAACCTCCTTCGGAGCCCCCTATGAAGAAAGCCCTCATCACAGGCATCACAGGCCAGGACGGGTCCTACCTCGCCGAGTTCCTGCTGGACAAAGGCTACGAAGTCCACGGCATCATCCGCCGCGCCTCCACCTTCAATACACGCCGCATTGACCACCTCTACCAAGACCCCCACCTCAGCGGGGTCCGCCTCTTCCTGCACTACGGCGACCTGTCCGATTCCAGCAACCTGCTCAAGATCATCGAGAAGGTGCAGCCGGATGAGATCTACCATCTCGGCGCCCAGAGCCACGTCCGCGTCAGCTTCGACATCCCCGAGTCCACTGCCAACATCACCGGTCTCTCCACGATTCGCCTGCTCGAAGCCATCCGCGAAGCCCGCGCCAACATCCGCTTCTACCAGGCCGGCAGCTCCGAGATGTTCGGCAAGGTGCGCGAAGTGCCCCAGCGCGAGACCACCCCCTTCTACCCGCGCAGCCCCTACGCCGCGGC
>ERZ795052.2925-NODE-2925-length-19643-cov-11.030172_pt1 | contig 19643 bp, 15 predicted proteins | sample MGYA00375136_ERZ795052 | MGnify/ENA primary metagenome ERZ795052 (study PRJEB30181, sample SAMN05720156) | activated sludge metagenome | isolation source: Anaerobic digester | place: Japan | collected 2015-05-26 ... | reverse complement strand
GGCGCGGCTCCTCGCGTGCGAGAGAGAGAATCTGGCGCGTAATAGGGCTCTCCGGCAGATCGGGATCGTAGCCCTGCAGAAAGGTGACGGTGACCGGCTCGGTGGTCGCCGTTACATGACCAGCAGCCGTCAGCAGGAGAGCGAGCAGCGCATGCGTCGCCGCCCGCGCCCACGGGCAAGATGCCCGTGCCACACCGCCCTCACCCGCAGTCCCGGCAGGATCGGCAGTGACGGCGTGACCGCTGCCGGACGAGCAGACGCTCGTCCCTCCCAGTGCTTCGCGAGCCGAAAATCCCAAATCCCAAATCCCAAATCCCAAATCCTAAATCCTAAATCCTAAATTATCTCTTATCTCTCGTGCTCCGGCTCGGCTTCCTGCGCATGCGCATCGTCGGGCGGTTGTTCCGCCTGTTGCGCTTGAGCTTCAAGTTCCTGCTGTACCTGAAGCAGTTCTTGCTGTATGCGCAACTGCTCCAAGGCTTCAGCCTGCTCTTTTTCACGCTTGGCGAGTTCATCCTGTGCCACCTTGCGCGCCAGTTCCTGAAGGCTTTCACGCGCAGCTTTTTCGGCTGCCTTCTTGTCTGCCGCCTCCTGCGCTTTGCGTTCACGCAGACGTTCGAGGTAGGATTTGGCGGGGGCAGGCGTTGAATCGCCAGCGGCGTCGGCCGTAGCGGCTGCGGTCTGCGTCGGCACGGCCTGCGGGGCCGTCCGCGCAGATTTCGGCAGGCGCACAAGGCCAGGCACCGAAGGCCGCTTCGCTGCCATCGGCGGTTCGTTCGGGGGGTCGGATGCGACCGCCGCCGGTGCGGCTGGCGAGGTCTGCGGCGACGCCGAAGCATTGTCCGTACCTTCCGAGGGTGGTCCATCGATCAACCCTTTGTAGAGGTGCATGGTGATGGTCACGCCGTCCTTTTCGAACTGCGCCCAGTTCGCGCTGTAATCCGCGTTCAGAACGGTCCAGCCCTGCGCCGAGGCGCCGACCTCCAGATAGTAGTTTTCGGGCGGATTGACCGAACGATCAACGAACCCTACCGTCGTCCGTCCCCGGGGCGTGACATTCAGCGCGGTGAACGCGATCTGCTTGGCGATCTGTTGTTGTTCCGCCTGAAGCAATTCTTCGCTCCGCTGCTGCTCAAGCTGCTCCGGGTTCATGGCGTCGGCGACCACCGGAGGCGTGCCAAAAGGCATGCGATCAAGGATGGGTTGATAACGCGAAAACGGCGCAGGCTCATAAACGGCAGCCATGCGTGCGTCGACGGCGTGTCCAATTAGGACCGCCCCCCATGCATACAACCAGACTCGCCAACAAGTTTTCACACCGTTCATGCAGCCAAGTATAGCAAAGAGAACGAATAGTGAATAACGAATAATGAATAGTTAACCCCTGCCCAGCTATTCGCTATTCATTATTCGTTATTCGCTCTCTCCCGCCAAGTCGCGGCAGATGGTGTCGACCACTGAGGTGTCGGGATGGAAGCGCAGCAGGGCGTACGGCACTTCGCGAATCACCGTTTCCAGCGTCGGGATCATCGGATCAAAGAACGCCGGATTCATCCACGGCACCATCGCCACATCCAGCAGCCGCGGCACCGCTTCACGGTGAGTCAGCGGCAGAATCTCCTGCGCGGGGCCGTGCTCGATGAAATAGATCTTTTTCAGCGGAACCGATTCGGTCGCAACAAAACCGCCGGAGCTGGGCCACGGCGAGCCGTAAACCCTGAACCCCTCTCCTTCGCGGCGCAGGATCGGACGCTCATCCGTCAGGACTGTCCGGCCGCATTGGTGGAACAGTCGCGAGATCGTGCTCTTGCCTTGGCCCGAAGGCCCCGTACAGAGGATGCCCGAACCGTCGATCACCTGCGCCGAGCCGTGCAAGACCAGCCCGCCGAGCGGCAACAGACGCAATATCAACGCCAGGATGGCCGTAATGTCGTAAGTTCCGCAGATCTTATTGCGGTACATCTCATCGAAAGCAGTGGGATGCCACTCGAAACGGAGCTGCTCGAACGGCACATGGCCAGTCATGCGCCACATCACCTCGCCGGCAGGATTAGCCCCCATTAGACAGGCCGCGCCGTCTTGTTCCTGAAAGTCCCACACGACGTTGGAACGCAATCGACAGAGATCATGGTTCACACCACTGCATGTGACAGTACAGCAGAAATCGGTCGGCACGGATGGCGCCGCAATGAGAAAATGACGGAAGTGGGCGTTGAAATCATCCGGTGCCAGGCCTTCAAATACGAAACGGATATCCGCCAGATCAAAGGTGGACGTGGTGTACGGCATGAGCGGATCGTGTCACGCGCCCGGCACGAGATAAACTACTCGAGGTTGCCAGAACCACCGAGCGTACCGATCTGCTCAGCTCTGAAATTGCCGCCGACACCCAGCTTCACCTCGCTGGCATCCGCCACATCGAACCGCTTTTTCGATGTCTTCACAAATGAGTCTGACTTTTTTCTGCCCATAGCCCACCTCTCTGAAAAAGAATCTACGTATGAGTGTACGCCCAGAGCGCGTCTCTGTCAAGGGTGTGCCGAGATTTTTTAACCTTTTTTGATAACTGGTAACTTGAAACCAGAAATCTCAACAGGGATGTGCCGGCTATTTGCCCATTCGCCGTTCGTTCCTTTTGGTGTTGACTCTTTCCGCCTCCCTCGCATAATGGACGCCGACTGTGGAGGCTGGTTTGGTGCTGGCCGCTCCCGCCGAAGGGATAATGGGGGGTTGATATGATGAGGGCATTTGCGATTGCCGTTTTCGGGGTGTGTGTCGCCTGTGCGGCGCAAGCCGGGAACGGGTGGGTCAAATATGAAGGGAACCCTGTGATGGGTGATCCCGTGAACCTTGGCACGTGTTTCGACGTGAACGTCATCAAGGGGAGCGATACGGCGTTCAGCATGTACTTCTCGTGGCGGCCGAAGAAGGCAATCGCGCTTGTGAAGGGCGATGACGGGGCGACATGGTCGAAACCGACGATCTGCCTGGCGGCCGATCCGGTGTCGGGTTGGGAAGACGATCTCAACCGCTCATGCACCGTATTCAAAGACGGCGTCTATCACATGTGGTACACCGGTCAGGCGCGCGGATACTCGAAGATCGGTTACGCGACTTCGCGGGACGGCGTGGCGTTCACCCGGGTCTCGAAGCTGCCGGTCATGATCTCCGAACATCCGTGGGAGGGTTTCTCAGTGATGAATCCCTATGTCCGTTGGGATGCGGCGCGCGGGGTGTGGCGGATGTGGTACGCCGCAGGCGAAACCTACGAGCCAAACGTCCTCTGCTATGCGGAGTCGAAGGACGGGCTCAAGTGGGAGAAGTCGCTCCTGAACCCGATCTTCGTGAAGGGCGCGAAGGACTCATGGGAGCAGGATCGCATCGGCGGTTGCGAGGTGCATCCGTTGCCGGACGGACGCTGGGTGATGTTTTACATCGGTTATTCCGATATCCATACCGCCCGCATCGGTGCTGCGATTTCACCGGACGGCGTCACTCGCTGGACGCGCCTCAAGACGAACCCTATCGTCTCGCCGACGCCCGACACCTTTGACGCCTCGGCGTGCTACAAGCCGTCCGTCTTCCGCGATGAGAAGGGCGACCGCTGGCTCCTGTGGTACAATGGGCGCAACACGAACAAGGGCGAATACATCGGTTTGGTTATCCACAAGGGGCTTGATCTGGAATGAATGTTCTCGCTACATCCGCGACCTGTCTGGTCACGCTGTTGAATAGCTATGTCGCAGAGTTCAACGCGGCCGACGAGGAGCTTTACACCAACACGATTCCCAACTCCGCCGCTGCGGAATTTCTCGCGCAGAGCATACCGCTGTTCGAGTGTCCGGACAAAACGATAGAGCGCACCTACTACTTTCGTTGGTGGACATATCGCAAGCACCTCCGCAAGACGCCGTCCGGCTGGGTGGTGACGGAGTTCTTGCCGGAGGTGGCGTGGGCGGGTAAGTACAACACGATCTCATGCCCGTTCGGCCACCATCTGCGTGAAGGCCGTTGGCTGCGGCAGACGTCGTATCTTGACGACTATATCCGCTTCATGCTTACCGAGGGCACCGTGAACGGCCCGCGTGCCTACGCATCTTGGCCGGCGTGGGGCACGCTCGAACGTGCCAAAGTCACCGGCGACTTCGGCTACGCGACGAATTACCTGCAGAAGTTTGTTGCCAACTACGAGGCGTGGGAGAAGGGATGGACGACGGGCGGCATGAGCCTCCGTGATGTGGCGAAGGGTCTCCGAGGAAGAAAGATTAAGACGGGATTCCGCGCAGATCGCGGACTTTTCGATTTCACCGGCAACCGCGAAGGCAGCGAGTTTGCGCTTTCCCACGACGGGGCGCGCCCGCTGGTCAATGCGGCGATGTGGGCCGAAGCGACGGCAATCGCCGAGATTGCAAAACGCTCCGGCGACGCCGGACTCGCCACTCGCTTCACCGAGAAGGCGGCGGCGCTCGAAAAGAGCATCAAGGAGAAACTCTGGAACAACGACAAGCGATTCTTCACGGTGCTTTCCGTGGAAGGTGAGCATGACGACGTCTGCGAACTCAACGGGTATGCGCCGTTCTATTTTCGGATGCCTCTCGCCGGATACGAAGCTGCGTGGAAGCCGCTCGTCGAAGAGACGGGATTCGCCGCCCCGGTGGGGTTGACGTTCCCGGCGCGGAATACACCGGGCTTTGATCTGCGCATTGACCTCTCCAAGCATGAGTGCCTGTGGAACGGCCCGAGCTGGCCGTATGCGACATCCATTGCACTCACCGCGCTGTACCAATCGCTACAGGGTCCCAATGCCGCCGCCATGCCGGTCGGGGCTTCCGACTTCGCGAAACTTCTCCGTCAGTACGCCGCCCAGCAGAAGCTCACGCTGCCCGACGGACGCGAGGTGCCGTGGATTGACGAAAACCTCGATCCCATGACCGGCGAGTGGATCGCGCGCAAGGTGATGATCGCTTGGGATCGCGAAGGCATCCGTCCGCTCAAATACCGTGAGCGCGGTAAGGATTACAATCACTCGACATTCTGCGACTTAGTGATCGCCGGACTTATCGGCGTGCAGCCGAAAGCCAACGGCATGTTCGAGGTGAAGCCGATGATCCCGGATACTTGGGACTGGTTCCGTCTCGAACATCTCCACTACCACGGCAAGTCTTACACGATCATCTTTGATCGCACCGGTAAACGCTATGGCGGCGGTGCCGGGCTGAGAGTGGTTGCTGGTCGACAGGTGCTATGACAACATGTTCCTCGCATTAACGCGGGCGGCGCCCGCAACCCAAGTTAATTCGCGCGACAAAGGGACAGGTATTTAGACGTGCCTGCGTTTCAGGGTTCCATTGCGCCACCATCGGTATCGCCGCCATCATTACACTTGCCGCCGCGAGCCACTGCGTGGGCGCAACAGTCGATTTCGAACCCGATAGCGATACCGATACCGATTTGGAGAACGTGGACGTGCACCGCTGCGCTGTGAACGTGAACGTTGGTCATACCCCGTGCACACTCGTTCACGTACCCGTACACGATAACTCTTCCCCCCTGTCACTAACCGACTACTCATGCACTCAGCTTCTTAGTTGCCCAGGAAGAGATTTCATGTATGATGGTGGCACATCGTTGTGAAATCTTGTAACCAGAAAGGTGACTCATATGCAAACAGCATCCATGAACCTCTCGCGTCGTGACGCGTTCCGCCTTGCCGGGGCTGCGGCGGCGACGGCTGCGCTGGCGCCGACGGCAGCACGCGCGCAAGAACAGACGCCGAAACTTAAAGGGCGTATCCGTCAGTCGGTCACATGCTGGCCGCTACGCAAGATCCCGCCGGCGGACCTTTGCCGTCAGATCAAAGAGATGGGGATGGTCGGTCTGGATCTGGTGGGCGACCGCAACCTCTGGCCGGTCCTCAAAGAGCACGGGCTGGTAGCCACGATGGTGCCCGGCGCGGGCGGCATCAAGGACGGCATCAACAACACCGCCAGACATCCGGAGTTCCTCAAGCATTTCCGCGAGAATATCGCCGCAGCCGCTAAGTTCGGCTGGAAGCGCGTCATCACACTGGCCGGCGACCGCAAGGGCATCAGCGATGCCGACGGCATGGCCGCCTGCGTGCCGATCTTGAAGGAGGCGGTCAAGATCGCGGCCGACCATGACGTGACCATCTGCATGGAGCTGCTCAACAGCAAGGTGGACCATCCCGGCTACATGTGCGACCGGACGGCGTGGGGCGTGGAACTCTGCAAGCGCGTGGAGTCGCCGCGCTTTAAGCTGCTCTATGACATCTACCACATGCAGATCATGGAGGGCGATATCATCCGCACGATCCGCGAGAACATCGAGTACATCGGGCACTTCCATACCGCCGGCAATCCCGGACGTAAGGACCTCGACGAAGATCAGGAGTTGTACTATCCCGCGATCATGCGCACCATCGCGCAGTTGCAGGAGGAAGGCAAGTTCGACGGTTACGTGGCGCATGAGTTCACGCCGAAAAACGGCATGGAGTCGCTGCGCAAAGCGGTTCAGATCTGCGACGTGTAGACTGCTCCCGCAGTGAGGCCGCGAATGCGCATTCTGTACATTCTGCCGGGATCGGGCGGGTCGTTTTACTGCCAGAACTGTCTGCGTGATATGGCGCTGGCGGATGCGCTGCGCCAGCGCGGCCACACTGTCATCTCAATGCCGCTCTATCTGCCGGCGACGGCGCAGGCCGCAGCACCGGATGCCGTGCCGGTCTTTTATGGCGCGGTCTCGCTGTATCTGCGTCACCGCTTTGCCGTATTGCGCCGTCTGCCGCGTGCGTGGTTCGCGCCCTTGGATGCGTGGCCGGTGTTGCGCCTCGCGGCGCGTTTTTCAGAATCGACATCGGCGGCGGGGCTCGAAGACCTGACGCTCTCGATGCTGAGTGGCGAGGAGGGGCGACAGGCCGAAGAACTGCAGCGCGTGGCCGAGTGGATCACCGCGCTGCCACCACATGAAAAGCCCGAGTTGATCGTGCTCTCCAATGCGCTGCTGATTGGACTGGCGCGGACTCTCAAACAGGCCGCCCGTTGTCCGTTGGTCTGCTGGCTTCAGGATGAGCATGTCTGGCTCGACGCGATGGACGCCGCGCTGCGGAGCGCTGCGTTGCGCGTGATGGCGGCGCGAGCCGATGCCGTCGACCGTTTCATCGCGGTCAGCGCCTCTTACGCCGACCGTATGGCGGAGTGGCTGGCGCTTGACCGCAGCCGCTTTCGCGTGGTCTATCCGGGGCTTGATCCATCGTTCTACCGGCAGGCCGATCCTACCCGACAGCCTCCCGTGATCGGTTTCTTGTCGCGGCTGTCCGCCGAAGAAGGCTTCGATCGTTTTGTGGACGCCTTTCTGCTGCTCCGCCGCGATCCGCGTTTTTCGGATGTGCGGCTCGCCGCGACCGGCGGTCCTTCAGCGGATCGCCGCTTCCTGAAACGGCAGCGCCGCAAGCTGGCCGCAACAGGCGCGCTGGCCGATGCCGAAATCACCCCGGACCGTTTCGCGCACGACCGCGTGGGATTTCTCGCCGGGCTGAGTGTGCTCTCGGTTCCCGGTGGCTCCGCGCCCGAAGCGCTCGGCTACTATGCGCTGGAGGCGATGGCGGCCGGCGTGCCGCTGGTGCTGCCGGCGCACGGTGCGTTTCCCGAGTTGGCCGACCTAGCAAGGTGCGGCGTGCTGACGCCCGACACCCAGCCGGAAACCCTGGCCCGCGCGTGGGCTGAGCTGCTGGCTGATCCGGAACGCCTGCGTCGGGAATCCGAACGCGGTCTGGTTGCAGCACGGACGCATTTTTCACACGACGCATGCGCGGCCGCGTTTGAACGCGCTGTCGTGTGACCGTATAGCTTGATACGCACAGCACCCAATTTCCAGCGGGATGACAGCGACTAATATGAAACCTGATACCAAGCGAGCACACGCATGAAATCATCAGGCGGTGGTGCGTGGAAATCGAGCGCGACACCGCTGATGGGATGCGCGAAGGCCAGATGCGTTGCATGCAGCATCTGCCGCTGCGGCGGCTGCGGCAGACGCCGGTCGGCCGCCGACCGGCCGTACAACGCATCGCCGACCAACGGACACCCCAACGCCTGCATGTGGACGCGGATCTGATGGGTGCGGCCGGTCTCGATGCGGCAGCGCACCCAAGAGATGTCCTGCCCCAAACGTTGCTTCAGCGTGTAGTGGGTGACCGCTCGCCGCCCATTGGTACGTACCACAGCCATGCGTTTGCGGTGTGCCGGATGCCGACCGATCAGCCCGCTCACGGTCCCCGAATCGTGCGGCGGCGCGCCGTGTACCAGCGCATCGTACTCCTTGATGATCTCCCCTCGTTGAAACAATCGCACCATGCCCGCCATTGCTGTATCGTTCTTAGCGACCACCAGCAAGCCGGATGTGTCCTTGTCCAGCCGGTGGACGATGCCCGGACGCTCTACGCCGCCGATGCCGCCCAGGTCGCGGCAGTGGTGCAGCAGGGCGTTGACCAACGTGCCGTCGGCATGTCCCGGCGCGGGATGCACCACCATCCCGGCTGGTTTGTTGAGCAGCAGCAGGTCGCGGTCTTCGTAAAGAATGTCGAGCGGGATCGCCTGCGGTTGCGGTATCGCCGGCTGCGGCGGGGGCACATCGATCTCAAACACCTGTCCCGCTTTGATCGACGCGTTGGCCTTGACCGCTCCCCCTGCGCACGTCACCCGGCCCTCTTTGATCAGTGCCTGGATGCGCGCGCGTGACAACTCGGAGGTCTGCGCGGCGAGCCAAGCGTCGAGCCGACCGGTCGCGCCCTCCGGCACCGTGAAAACCAAGACGGTGTCGTCCTCGTCCTCTATGTTTTCAAAAAGCTCTTCTTGCATGAAACCTCGCTAGGGTTCCGGACGGAACGTCAGCAGGAAGCCGCCGTTCTGCGCCAAATCCAGCGCAACGCGCACATCCGGTGCCTGCTCCGTGAACGTCTCTTCGACAACCTCACCCTCTTCACCGACAATCGGGTCGCGCAGGATTTGAACCGTGTACCGCAGTGCCCGCAATTCGACCGGCGTGCGCAGCCAAAGGTCTTCAAAGCGTACCGTCAGCGTTTTTGACGTAGCGGTGATGCCGGCCACGCGCCACACTTTGCCTTGTCGGCGTGCCCCGACCGCGAACTCGCCCGGTTCACCGCGTATCAGCCAAAATGCGTCGCAGGGCGTGTTGCGATCGATCAGCATCATAAACGCCGCGCGGTAGGCGGGCGTGAGTGTCGCGCCGAAAGTCGGCTCCGGCAATGCGGCTTCGGTGAACGGCACCGTAAAGAACAGATGCTCGCAGCCTTGCTTACCGTCTGCGACCTCCAGTTCCGCGATATGCTCCAGGGCCGGGAAGCGGCTCTCCGCCAGATCGCCCGGACGGTCAAAGGAGGCCGTGCGCCGCTCCGATCCCTGCATCCAGCACGCGACCACCTTGCCGTCTGCTGTGAACCGCACTTGCGGTCGCTCCGGCACAATCTCCGCCAGCGCGGCGTGGAGCGACGGGTAGACGGGAATGTGATGCTCATTGCAGAAGGCGCGGGTCTGCTCGTTGAAGAGCGTCTCATTGTGGATCAGCACAGCGGCGATCCCGGCATTCACACCGGCTTCAAGATCGCTCAGCCGGTCGCCGATCATCCAGCACTGCGCGGGGTCCAGTCCGTCGGCGGCGATGCGTTCGAGAATGAATGCGGGCGAGGGCTTGCGGTAGATGGCAGGCTGTTCCGGCGTTTCCGGCGCGATGCACACCGCCATGAATCCCGGCTCGGGCAACGCCAGCAGTTCCATCATGCGCGCGTTGACCGCCTGCGCCTGCTCCAACGTATAGTAGCCGCGTCCGATCCCGCTTTGGTTGGTGAAGAGGTAGAGATGATGGCTGGCGCAAACGCGTTGCAGCGCTTCCTTTGCGCCGTCCAGCAGCTCGACACCGTCCGGATCGCTCAGATAGCCCATATCGCGGATAATGGTACCGTCGCGATCTAGGAAAAGCGCGGATCGGGTTTTGGCGGAGTGTGCGGCTTGCGGCATGGACGGGTTCAGGCTCCCTCCGGCAGGCGGGCGATTGCATCTAAAAGCTGTTGCATACGGGTAGTGTCGAAAACCCCCGCGCCGGTGTCAAGCCACAAGCTTAGTTAAGGAGCATCACCGTGCCGCCGTTACCGCGCCGCACGATCAGCAGGCCCGTGCCGGAGAAGCGCGAGGCGTCTGTTCGCTGCGCGCCACTTCCCGGTGCGCCGTACGTGCCGCCGGGCCGCTGTTTATCTCCGAACCAGAGGGTGTCGACCGTGACGTTCACGTTGTTCGGGAGATCGATTACGCCCGTGCCGTTCTCTGCGAAGGTGACGGCTGCCGCGTCGCAGAGGGCGGTGTTGTTGGAGAGTGAGAGCGTGCCGCCCGCCACGACGACCTGAACAGCATTGAGCCCTAAACTGCCGGTCGCAGTGACGGCCAGCACGCCGTTGCTGACAACCACGGCACCGGAGAGGGCGTTGGTCTGGCCGAGGGTGAGCGTGCCGCTGCCGTCTTTGATGAAGGTGAGCGGCCCGCTCATGATGCTGCCGACGTACGTGTAGCGACTGGCGGTATTGCCGTTCAAGATCAGCGTGGAGGGCGTGTCGCAAAGGATCCGCTGGTAGCCTTCGTTCGGCCCGCCGTCGAAGGCGTCCCAGTGTTGGTCGGTGATCCGGCTGAGTGCGAGCGTACGACCGTTGAGGTCCAGCGTGGCTTTGTTGCCGACATTGTTGGCCCCCTTGCCGATGGCTAGCGTGGGCGGCGTTACGAAAGCCGCATCGGCCTCAAGCCGGATGGTGCCTTCGGGGAGCCCGATGCCGGTTACCTTGTTGTCCGATGAACGGATGACCAACGTCCCTCTGTCGTCACGGTTGAAGCTTGCCGTGGGCATCGCGAGACGGCTGTTCAAAATGACAGTCCCGGCGTCGCGGAAAGAGACTGTCACCGTGCCGACGTTGGTGATGACGGTGCGTCCGAGCGAGCCGATTGTGAAGGTGCTGCCGTTGGCACTGCCGATCTGCAATTGGCCGTCTGCGGCGATCAGGATGTCGCCGTCCCAGCAGGCGGTACCACCGTCGAGCGACCACAGGCCCGCGCGCCGTCCGCTGCCGCCGGTGACGGTCAGGGGTTCGTCGGTCACGGTGACGCCGTCGGCGATTCTCAAGCGGTTGTAGCTGCTCGATGTGCCGCCGCGCAGCACGGTGCCGCCCACTGTCGAGCCGAGTGCGCGGTCGTTGTAAAGCGTGAAGGTCTTGACCTGATCCGCATAACCGAGCGTCGCGGTGCCGTCAAACGTATTGGTGCCGCGCAAATCGGCTGAACTGCCGAGCGTGATGTCGCCGGGGCCCTCGATAACCGCCGTCGCCAACTGGGAGAAGGTGTTCGCGCCGGGCCGCACGGTGAGCACTGTGCCGATGGCAAGAGTGCCGTCCAGCGTTAGTGTACCGCCGCCCTCATACGTGCTGCCGACGATCTGTCCGACGTTCAGGATGTTGTACTGATGCCGTCCTTTGAGCGTCAGTGCGGCGGCGCCGAGCTTAGCCACATAGCGCGCGGTGAGTGTGTGGTTGTCGGTGTCCAGCGTATAAGCGTTGTTGGTCGTGGCCAACGTGATGTCGCGCGGTGTCACGTCCGTCGCGAGCAGCACCGGCGCGGAGGCGACGCCGCTGTCGTCAAACAGCACATCGGCACCGTCACTGAAAGACGCGTCAGCGGGTAGCCAGTTGCCGATCAAGAAATCCCAAGTGTTGGCAGCGGCGTTACCCTGCCAGGTCATGCGCGGCACGGTGCCCGAGCCGGTCACCTCCAGCGTGATGGCAGTTGCGCCGATCGCCAAGCTGACATTGGGATAGGAGACGGTCAGGGCGAGAGTGCCGTCGCCGCTGTAGGAGGGATAGGTGATAAGCGGGTAGCTGCCGGGGGGTAGTCCGCTTTCGGGCATGGCGATGGTCACGGTACCCGCGCCGAGAAGCGCGAGCGGTCCGCCCAGCGCGAGGCAGTCGGAGGCACCGTCAGCCGGGGCGCGCAGATCGAAGGACATCTCGGCCGCGTCGAGCGTCACGCCCGCCGCGTGCGCGAGCGTGAGCGTGCCGTACCCGTTACCGGCGAGCGCAAGTCCGGCACCGGATGCGAAGGCCACGGCACTGTAGACGGTGCCGGTGCCGCCGAGGGCTGCGCCGGTGGCGACGGAGAGCGTGGGGCTTGCATTTGTGGTGCTGTTGATCAGCAGCGCGCCGGCGCTCACGATGGTGGGCCCTGTGAAGGTGTTGGTGGCCGTCAGGATTAGCGTGCCGGGGTCGGTCTTGGTAAAAGGTCCCTCGCCGCCGATCAGGCAGTCGATGGTCGTGGTGGTGTCTCTGGCGATTTCAAAACGGCCGCCGGGGGTGGCGTACGTGGCTGAGTCGGTCACGTTGTCGAGCCAGATGCCGCGGTTGGGATCGTCGAGTGTCAGGGTGTTCTGGACGCGCAAGACCGCGCCTCTTATCATCAACTGTTGGGGGTTCCACGCCGGTGGGTTGCCGCCTAGATTATTCTCATCAAAGAGCGTGAGTTTACCAGTGCCGGACATCGTGACGGGGCCGGTGAAGGTGGTGTTGTCGGCTCGTAGTGCGATTTCTTTCAGGTCGCCCGTGGGACGCGGCATGCGCAGTTCCAGTGCGCCGCTGCCCGCGAGCGTGGCGTAGATGTGGACGAGGCGGCGGTCTGGTTCCGTACCGGTGAAGAGGACCGCCGACGCATCCGCCGGGATGGTGATGTTGCCGTAGATCTTGGCAGTGGTTTGCCCTTGGCCATTGTTGATCGCTCCGCGCAGGATCATGGCGGGGACTGTGATCGAGGTGCCGTCAGGACCTTTCCACATAACGGTGCCGGTGACGGTCAGCAAGTCACCAGCGAAGGTGTGGCTACCCGTGGTCGGCGTGCGCATCATGCGGTTGGCCACGTAGGTCTCCCCGGCTTTGGGTGCCTGTCCGTCGTCCCATTGCGCACCGGTGTTGAATGACGAGGCGCCATACGCGTCATCGCCTTTCATGGTGTGCTCGGCCGCCCGCACCAAGTTGGCGCAGCAGAGAGCGGCTGCAACGGCTAACGTGTGAAGCATTGAAGAGCGGATCGATTTCATCGTAGTTGTTCCTTCTTTTTCAGTTTCGCTTCCATCTCACGGAATCCACGGGCAACATCCAATTTCCAACCCTTAGACAGTGCATGTTATGCGAGGGGGGAAAAGCAATCAAGCCCAAAAGTGCAATGGTTTCATGATTGCGTGTTCAGAACGATTGTCCTACAATCCCCCGCATTCACCGATTGGACTCGGGGCGTTGCACAGCCTGGTAGTGCGCCAGCTTTGGGAGCTGGATGTCGGGGGTTCAAATCCCTCCGCCCCGACCATTTTTTTGCTCGTACGGTGAGGGAGCGGAATGGATCCGGTTGAACGGTATTTGAGCGACATAGGGGAGATTCGCGCCACAGGCGCGGGTACCGTCGAAACGTCCTACTACCCCGCGCTTTCCACGCTCTTGAATGAGATCGGCAAACGGCCAACCCCCAAAGTCCGTTGCGTGATCCAGCTCCAGAACAAGGGCGCGGGCATGCCCGACGGCGGCATGTTCACCGCCGACCAGTTCAGAAGCAAGGCCGCCAAACAGAACGCCGGGGCTAACCCGCTCGAAACCCTTCCCCCCTCCCGTGGCGTGATCGAAGTCAAATCCCCCGCCGAGGATCTGGCGGACATCATCGCAAGCGAACAAATTGCCCGCTATTGGGATTATTACGGCCTCGTGCTGGTCACGAATTACCGCGCCTTCACGCTGATCGGACGTACGGCCACCGGCCACGCCGTAGAGTTGGAACGCTTCACGCTGGCTGCGACCGAAGCGGAGTTCTGGAAACTGGCCGCGCATCCGCGCACCTGCCCCGACGGACTGCGCGAACGTTTCGCCGAATATCTATACCGCGCCATGACGCACAACGCGCCGCTGGCCAAGCCCCACGATGTGGCCGCTATCCTCGCTTCCTACGCCCGCGACGCCAAGGCGCGCATCGAACACGCTGATCTGCCTGCGCTGGCCGGACTGCGCGAAGCCCTGGAACTCGCCCTCGGCCTGAAATTCGAAGGCGAGAAGGGCGAGCATTTCTTCCGTTCTACGCTGATTCAGACCCTCTTTTACGGCATCTTTTCCGCATGGGTGCTGTGGGCGCGCAAGCGCGCGTCAACCCCCGCCGCGTCCACTAAGGAAAAGACGCTCAAGTATGAGCTGAAAGAGTCGGCGACAGCCTACCGCACGGACGCCAAGCATTTTGACTGGCGCACCGCCGTGTGGCACTTGCGCGTGCCGATGATCCGAGCTCTGTTCGCACAGATCGCCACCCCCGAACGGCTCGGCTCCTTGGGGTTGGCGGAAGTTCTCGACTGGACCGCGTCCGCCCTGAACCGCGTGGACGGCGATGCGTTCTTTGCGGCCTTCGATGAGGGCCACGCCGTCCAGTATTTCTACGAGCCGTTCTTGCAGAAGTTCGACCCCGAGTTGCGCAAAGACCTTGGCGTGTGGTACACGCCGACCGAGATCGTTGAGTATCAGGTTGAGCGTGTCGATGCCGTTCTGCGCGAAGAGCTGCACATTGCCGACGGACTGGCCGATGAGCGCGTGATCGTCCTCGATCCCTGCTGCGGCACCGGTGCGTATGTGCGCGCGGTGCTGACCCGCATCGCCAAGACGCTGAATGACAAAGGCGGCGACAGCCTGACCGCGCAAGACCTGAAAACCGCCGCGCTTGAACGCGTTTTGGGCTTCGAGATTCTGCCCGCGCCCTTCGTCATTGCCCATTTGCAAATCGGCCTTTTGCTAGAAACACTCGGCGCGCCGCTCAACGAATCCAAAGACGAGCGCGTCGGCGTCTACCTGACCAACGCCCTGACCGGTTGGGAACCGCCGAAAGAAAAGCCCAAGCAGATGATCCTCATGCCCGAATTCGAGCAGGAGCGCGATGCGGCAAACCATGTGAAGCAGGGCAAGAAAATCATCGTTATATTGGGTAACCCGCCCTATAACAGTTTCGCGGGCGTCAGTCCTGAAGAAGAGAACGACCTTGTCGAACCGTACAAGGAAGGGCTTATTTCCAAATGGGGAATCAAAAAATTCAACCTCGACGATCTCTATGTCCGTTTTTTCCGGCTGGCCGAAAAACGAATCACCGAACACAGCGGTATGGGTGTCGTTTCGTTCATTTCTAACTTCTCGTATCTCGGAGACCCGTCCTTCGTGGTCATGCGACAACGATTCCTTGAGGAATTCGATAAACTCTGGTTTGACTGTCTGAACGGCGACAGCCGCGAAACAGGCAAATTGACGCCGGACGGGAAGCCCGACCCATCCATATTCTCGACGCAATGGAACCGCGAAGGCATTCGCGTTGGCACAGCCATTGGGCTGATGGTAAAACATCGGGGGAACAAAACCTCTCAGCCCGAGGCGCGTTTCCGTCATTTCTGGGGAACCGAGAAGCGCGAGGAACTGTTTGCAAGTCTTTCGGCAAAAAAGTTTGATGCGCAATACGAGACTGTCGCGCCCACCGCTGAAAACCGGTGGAGTTTCCGCCCAAGCAAAGTGACTGCGGCATATCGCGAATGGCCATCACTTTCAAACCTTTGTGATATTCCCCCGAGTTTGGGTGTTCTCGACAACAGACAAGAGGCATTAATCTGCATCGATAAAGAGCAGTTACAATTACGTGCAAGTAAATACCTTGACTCGAATGTGCCTTGGGATGAATTGTCTACCGTTGTTCCCGCGCTTGTGAGGAATTATGCACGATTTAACGCACGAGAAGCTCGCGAAAAAATATTAAAAACAGAACCGTTCAATGCGGATAACATTCGGCGTGTTCTTGTACGTCCCATGGACAATCGGTGGTGTTACTACACCTCGGTAAGACCCATTTGGACAGAAACTCGGCCATTATATGTCCAACAGTGTTGGCCGGGGAATACCGCATTGGTTTCACGGCGCACCTGTAATACCTCTCCGGAAGGACCGCCTTTCCTATTTGCTTCAACACTCGGCATGCAACACGCGATGCATACTGACGCCTATTACGTTCCTCTAAGGTTAAGGCTGCTGCCCAAAAGAGAGTGCGCAAAACTGAAAAGTGAAAACGGGCAGATTGAAAATAATGTTCAAGATGAAATGTTCGATGATGAAAAAATTTAGCCAACCTTTCACCTGCTGCACGCGCCTACCTTGACGCACTGGGATTGCCGAATCCGGACGAGGACGCCGAAACGGCAGAACTCATTTGGATGCATGCCTTGGCCATCGGCTATGCGCCTGCATATCTGACGGAAAACGCGGACGGTATCCGGCAGGACTGGCCGCGCATTCCGTTGCCCGCGACGCAAAAGGCGTTGTTGGCTTCGGCGGCGTTGGGGCGGCGGGTGGCGGCATTGCTGGACACGGAAACGCCCGTCCCGGGCGTGACCGCCGGGAGTATCCGCGAGGAGCTGAGAGCCGTCGCGGTCTTCACGCGCACAGACGGCAAGCCGGTCGATCCAGACGCAGGCGACTTGGATGTGACGGCGGGCTGGGGTTACGCCGGCAAAGGCGGCGTGACCATGCCGGGGCGGGGGAAGATTGAAACGTCGAACGCAGAACGCAGAACGCCCAACGCAGAAGGAAACTTCAATGTTCAGAGTTCGACGTTGGACGTTCAACGTTCTTTCGATGTGTACCTCAACGACCTGACCTGTTGGCGCAACGTGCCTGTGTCCGTATGGGAATACACGATAGGCGGGTATCAGGTCATCAAAAAATGGCTCTCCTATCGCGAAAAGCCCTTGCTGGGGCGCGGCCTGACCGTGGCCGAGGTGCGGTATGTCACCGAGACCGCCCGCCGCATCGCGGCGTTGATCGCGATGCAGGCGGAGTTGGATGAGAATTACCGTATTGTGGCCGCAGACACTTATACAATCTTTTAACCTAAAAAGAGCAGTTGAACCTTCAACTCTCTTTGGTTTCTGGTTTCATGGTTTCATCCAAATCGGGATCGGGATCGCTATCGGGATCGATTGTTTAACCACGGAACACACCGAACACACGGAAAGGCATGGCTCTGTTTCCGTGTGTTTAGTGTGTTCCGTGGTTCCAATCAGAAATTGCGTTCTGCACCAAATAGGTGCGGCGCGGATCTCAACGGAAGCCAATGTTTACGGGGCTTTGCTCAAAATCTGCATGCTCAACTGCTCTTTTTAGGCTGAGTCGAGCTCAGGCGTATGTTATTTTTAAGTGCGTTGAAGGAAAGACCGCAGACCAAGCAGCAGAAAAGTCATGAAGCTCGAAGACACAATATGTCCAAAGTGCAATGCGAAGGGAACTTGCGAAAGTATTCCTCATCTGGGTCATGTCAACATTGCGGCACTTCTGTTCGGTGGCGCACTCTTCTCCCTGCTTTGGAGCGGGAGCCGTCCAACTCGACTGAAGTGTTCCTCTTGCGGGCACCGGTTCTCTCGCCGCTCACGGTGGGCCAAGATCGGGTTTGTCTTGTTCTGGGGCATCATCATCGGCGTGGTGCTGCTATGGATGCTTGCACCAGAGGAATGAAACAAAGGCCCTTTTCCTCTCGTTGGTGCCTTGTCGGCCGACAAGGCACCAACAGGGTTTATATTTCCATTTTCAATGGTGTTACACCTACACCTCGCTTCCCCAGATCGCTTTGACATGCTCGTCTTTCGCCTTGATCAGAGTCCTTCGGACATTGATCGGTGACGGTTTAGGATTCTTCAACCGCTTCACGTCCAAAAAAAACAGTCTGTCATGTGGTGCATTAAGATCTAAGATGCGATTGACAACGCCCAACGCTATGATTTTACCATCATCGATGTAAGCAATATTGTCACCCTCGACGATTTCTTTCACCTGTTTCTCGGCGGACGGGGCATTCGTATACCAAATCTTGTGGTTTACGAATACTTCTGTTGGGTTTACGTTTGTCTTCCAGGTGTTCACCTTAGAATGAGCAATCCAGTATTTGGCCATATCCGATCCTCCTTGCGCATCAGAATGCAAGAGCCGCTGCATTCTTTTGCTGTTGCTTGTTTTGTTCATTTTTCCGTTCTGCTTCCTGCATGTCCCTAAGAGCCTGCGCCAGCATCGTATCCTCAAGCACTACAGACGTTCGCCGAATGGCAGACAACAACTGGTCCTTGACGACGCTGGCTGCATCTTTTTGTCGGGCATCCAGTCCACTCGGCACTGTAACCGTCCCGTCCTTAGCGGCCTCGCACACCAACACCCTACGTCCGATATTATAGTCCGCGATATAGGCTTTGCCCGCGAGAAATCTGGACTCTATTGTGACAGTCCGGTCGGGAGACTCAATAGTATCCGCCACTTGGATCATAGAGAACTGCGTATCAAGCGTGTTCCCGTCCATGACATAGTTTTTCTGCGCTGGTAGTTTTTGGGATGTCTCTTCATGCTTGACCTTGGCGTTCGGAAATTCATTTTTGTATTTTTCAAGCACTTGCGCGTGAGGTATGCCGGCAGGTAGTTTCACGACACATGCGGTCAGAATAGGGGGCTTTTCGGAACTCATTTTTTTGAATATAAGAGTAACTTCGCTATCGTCAATCTCTAGCACGATCGTGTTGTTGACTGTGTACATTTTTTTGCCCTCCGTCTCAAGTTTTGCCGTACACCATTCCAACGACATACCAGATTCGAACTCTTTATATACTTTGACCGGCACCTTGAACGTGTCCGACATGGGAAATTTGTTCTGGGCCGCTTTCGACATTCTCTCTGCAATGACCTCCTTGATCCTCGCCTCCATACCGTCTTGCCACAAATCTCGATCTTTTAACCGTGCCTCTGCTTGTTCCGCTGTCTTGATGCCGTCACCCTTTCGTAGCGCGTCGAAAATTCTATCCTGATCTTCACGTCTCTTTTGCGCAACCCTTTCCATTTGCTCTTTCTCCCGCCGCGCACGCTTTTCTTTTTGCCGTTGCAAGCGTTCGACACGCTCTGCTTCACGCCGCGCTTCGCGTTCTTTATGTTCGGCCTCCATTTTCTCAATCGTCGCTTGGCGTTCCGCTTGTATTTTCATTTGCTCTTTCTCCCGCCGCGCTTCGCGTTCTTTCTGTTCGGCCTCCATTTTCTCAATCGTCGCTTGGTGTTCCGCCTGTATTTCCTTTTGACGTGCATCGTTTTCGGCTCGCCTTTTTTCGATCTCGGCATTTTTCTGCGCGATAGCAGCATCCCGTTCGGCTGTCTGCCGCTCAAGCTCCTTTTTTCGCTGTTCTTCGTCCGCCTTTTGTTTTTCTACATACGCTTCCTGATTGCCCAGCGCTTGATTTCCTGTGTTTTTAGGAAGCTCTACAGCAGGTGCCGATTGATTAGCGGCACCATCCACTGTCTTCTTGGCTGTGTCGATCGCTTCTTGTTTCAGCCGCCCAAGAAAACCCTGTGCGGAAGCACCACTGACCAGAATCACAACGATGGCAGGGATTGTGAACCGCTTATGCATAACGACCTCTTGTAATGTCTTTTTACTGTCATCCCGTGGGACAGACCGGCAACTCACCAGTTCCCATAGTTGGCACACATTGTGCGGGGGGGG
>ERZ795052.2921-NODE-2921-length-19672-cov-9.279299_pt1 | contig 19672 bp, 13 predicted proteins | sample MGYA00375136_ERZ795052 | MGnify/ENA primary metagenome ERZ795052 (study PRJEB30181, sample SAMN05720156) | activated sludge metagenome | isolation source: Anaerobic digester | place: Japan | collected 2015-05-26 ... | reverse complement strand
CGACCTACTTCAACCCTAACGAGAACGATCCTAACCTTGAGGCCGATACGAGCCGCAACCTTCTGAATCTGGGCAAGTCGGGTTTCGCGCCATGATACTGCGCTCCTTGCTGGCTTCACAGCGACATGAAGGATATGGCGTATTTCTATACGTACAGGCTGTTATCGGGGTCGTAGTTTGACATTGGACATTTCGGGTTTCCAGCAACCTCAATACGCGGGCTGTTATCGGGGTCGTAGTTTGACATTGGACATTTCGTACAGGCTGTTATCGGGGTCGTAGTTTGACATTGGACATTTCGGGTTTCCAGCAACCTCAATACGCGCGCCGTCGTCCGATACAAGGCCCGTTGGTTTTCAGCCGAACCGCCATCCTTTCGGCAGCACCTCGGTTGCCTTGCCAGGACAACATATTATAACACTGCGAAAACGTTTCACAACCCTTGATCCTAAAAAAAAGCAGTTGAGCATGCGGATTTTGAACAAAGCCCTGTAAACATTGGATTTTGTCGCGGTTCTCGCCGCACCTGTTTGGTGCAAAATGCAATGGTGCGCCCGACGCTCTTCTTGAACCCTTAGTCCCAGCACTTAGTCGGTTACGCTTAGTCGTTCACACTTAGTCGGTTACACCAGCGACGAAGTGTTTTGGACGAAGTGTAGGCGACGAAGTGTATGGGACGAAGTGTATTACACGGTATAACCCGCAAGAGTGCTCGCACCCCCAAAAAACCTTCGTGACCTTCGTGTGAGAAAAAACCGAGTCTTGCCAGAAACCAAAGAGCGTTGAAAGTTCAACTGCTCTTTTTAGGTTCAACTCTCTTTGGTTTCAAGGTTTCACGGTTTCATCCAAATCGGGATCGCTATCGGGATCGAATGTTGCGACCACGAAAACAAACACTCGAAAAGGCACGGCTCGGCTTTTACTCTCACGGTTGCGAACCACTGCGTGGTCGCAACAAGAGAGGTTGACTCGTGACCCGCGACTTGCGGCCAGCCCTGCCCTCAAAAAAACCTCTATGTCTCTGCGCCTCTGCGTTAAAGAATGAAACTTGCGACCAGAACCCCAAGCGCGCTTATTCCACGCGCCATTCGCTGATGCCGCCGGACCAGTCTTTTTTAAGCTGGGCTTCGATGCGGAGGGCGGTGGTGGTGACACGCGTGAAGATGCCGTCATTGAAACGGTCGGACGCCACATCGAAACCGGAAGGCTGCTCAACCGGACGCCACTCGTTATCGTGACGGTAAAGCAGTCGCCAGGATTGCGGCGTGTCGCACCCGCCGCCTGTGGGACGATCGGAAAACCAGAACACGCTTACCTTGGACACGGGCGCGGGAGCCGGGAAATCGACCTGTACCCACTCGACACTGCCCTTGCGGGGATACCACGAAAAACGGGGGAGATTGTCGCAGGACTTCGCCGGAACAATACCGTCGGTCATCGCTTCCACACTGTCGCTGCCGCAGCAATGCGAGGCGGTTTTCCGTCCGCGCCCGGCAAGGGTATCCAGCTTTACAGCGACCGGCCGGTAGACGAAGGCGCGGTGTTGTGAGCGGTTGATGAAACCGGGCATGTCCGCTTCGGGAACTTCGTAGGCCTTTTTACCGCCCTCTGTGATCGCGGCGAGCATTGCCTGATAGTCGGGATCGTTCGTATCGCGAAACATGAAATCCTTTGCGGAGATGCCGCGTCCGCCCGCGCTCTTGGCGAGATGCGCGTTGAGTGCCGGACTCCATGCGGGCCGGGTCAGATTGAGCCATGACCACTGTTGCGGGTTCGCAAGCCCCAGATCGCCTTTCGCTTCGCCGTGGCAGGCGGCGCAGCGGCGGTTGTAGACCGGCGCGAAGCGCTCCGTGAACCAGGGCAGCAGCTCCTTGCGGTCGGGATGCGCCCATTTGTCGCGATTGGACTTGGCTTCCATGCGGGCGTAGTCGGAGGTGGGGTAGTAAGGGATCATCGCGTCGATCCACTCATAAATCCGGCGGCGATCCGCAGCCGGAATATTGGTCTGGCAGTGCGCCTTCTGCAGAAACTCCGGCAGGCGGCTGACGAAGGAACCGCTGCCGAAGAGCGCGAAGGGCTTGACGATGCCGTACAGCAAATGGAGGCTCTGCACCATCGGTTTCTCTGCGGCGCGTCCGGTGTAGTGAGCGCGGGAAGCCTCTTCGGAACGGGTGCGGGTCACCAGATGGTCGTAGGACATGTTGAAAAAGCGTGTGAAATCGCCGGTCAGCAACACGCCCTTGGGCGGGTCGGTCCCTTGGTGGCACTTCACGCAGTGGCGATCCAGCACGGGCTGCACCACGCGGTTGTAATCCAGCACGCCGGCATTGCCCCACTCGGGCAGCGTGAGCGGCGTGGGGGCGCGCTGAGTCGCCAGCGGCACGGTGTTGGATGCCGCGGCGACAGACTGACGGCTCTCGTGGCACCCGACGCAGCTCAGCGTTTCGCCGGGCATGAGCTGCAGCACCGAGGTCATGCGCCGCACTTCGCGTCCTTCGGCGTCGCACGCCTGCAAGTAGAGTTCTTTCAGCGCCGGCGCCTCAAAGTACGCGGAGCCGTCGGCCTCCACCGGAGCATATCCCCACACGCGTTTGGCGTAGTAGGTCGAGGCGCTCATCAGCGGCCCTTGATCCATGACGAAGTTCCACGTCCGGTCCACAGTCTTGGGCATCTGCTCCATGATGCGGATGGAAGTCACCTGCCCGCGCGCGACTTCCGGCCCCATACCTTGGTAAACATCCGTGAGCATGAGCCGCCCGAGCGGTACGTTCGTCGCTGTGGGCTGGCCGGGCGGCGCAGCCGGCAGCGGGAAAACGGCGGGGTTCGCGGCGTAGGTCGTCTCCAGCCTCGTCGGCACCGGTCGGGGACGCAACGGCTGCGGGGCGAAGCAGCTCGTGGCGGGGTCTTCATAGACCGGGGCTTGGTTATCCATATCGTCGAGCAGACAGATACGGAAACGCTGAGGGCCGCCGCCGCCATAGGAGATCAGATAACGGTTCTCGTAAACCGGGTACGGATCGCGGTAGGCCCAGAAGGTGTCCAGATCAAGGTTCGCCGGAAACTCCCGTGTGATCCAGCGGAAGCCCGTGCCGCGCGGTGCCTCCGGTCCGTTGCGATTGGAGACCAGCCCGATCGCACCGTGGGGCGTGTGATGGTGCGAGGTGAAGGTACAGACCGCCGCATAGCGCCCCGGTATCTCCCGCGCCTGCCAGAACGTGGCCGGATCGAGAATGGTGTTGCCGAACCAGAGCAGGAGCTGACACCCGTCCGGCCGCTGAGTCCACAGGCTCTGCCTGTAGGTAAGGGTGACATCCACATACTCCCAGCGCGTGAAGAGCAGGCGTCCATCCGCCATGATATCCAGACCGAAATCTGAAAGCGTGTTGGCGCTGAGCCTCCGCACGTCCGACCCGTCGCGGTTCATCACATACACATGGGTTGAGGGGCCGGACTGACAGACCGTGTGGGTTCCCGGCGTACGGCTGGAGATGAAGGCCAAGCGCCCATCCGGCAGGGGCACGGGCGAGACGTTGTAATGCGGGCCGGAGGTAATCTGACGCACCCCCGTACCGTCTACGTTCATCTCGTAGATCTGCCAGCACTGCGCCCGGTCGCGGCGCATGGAGAAGAACACCGTCCGAGCGTCGTACGAAAGGTTCAAGTCGAAGATTGCCGAGTTGGCTTCTTCGAAGAGGACTTTGGCCGACCGGTCGGGATGCGCGGGCTCCCACGTGCGAATGCTGCACCCCCACGCGTTGTTCAGCGGCTGGCTCTGCCAGATGTGGTTGGGTGCCGCGCCGGACTTAAGAGGCGCGCCGGTGAAGAAGAGGATGGGCGGCAACTGGCGGACCTCCTTCTGAAAGAAGGCGTCGATCCGCTCGGCGCAGCGCTGCATTTCCGTCATCACGTCGGTGAATGCCGCGCGGTTCGCCTCGTCATACCGGAAGGCATCCGCCTTCGTCAGCGGCGCGTCGGCCTCCTTGCGCAACGCCGCCAGACGCGCCAGATAGGCTCGGGTGTCGCGGTTCGGCGTCCAGTAGCGGCGTTCACGTTCGACCATGGGCGACATCGGCGGTTCAGCCGTCAGCCGCCGCAGCTTTTCTGCCGCCGCCTCCATCTCGCGCGACGCAGCGGCGAGACCTTCCAGACGCTTGAGGTCGTCCGCTGTTTTCACAGCCGCGGCCAATTCAGCCGCACGCGCGCGCCAGCCTTCGCCCCCGCGAACGGCATCCGCCACGAGCCACGCGCGCCGGGCGGTGTCGTCGGGAATCTCTTCGGCATCGGCCCAAAAGCCTTTCACCACAATCGTTCCGCTGCCGCCGGGATCACGCGAAGCGCCCAGGTTGGTCACGGTGACGCGATGCCGGCCTGCGGGCAACCCCTTGGCCAGCAGCGTGCGACCACCGCGACTGGTGTCGATCACAACGGGCGCCCCACCGTCGATCCGCACCTCCGCAAGTCCCAACGCGCGACCGGTTTCGGGCACGATGACGCCCCACTCCCACCCCAAGCCGCCAGCCTGATGAACAAGACCGACCGTCGTGCCGCAGAAGTCCAGCTCCACCGACGCGCCTTTCGTGTCGCTGCGTTCGGCGTATCGTCCGAGCGTCTTGTCAGGCGCAACCACGGGCACCCAGTCGCCCGTGAAGCGCACGCGCGCATCGGTACGTCCGTGAAAGACGGCGGAAGGGCCGGGTTCCGCTCGCGCTGTCTGCGTTGCAACCATCCCGACGGCGGCGAACATAGCCAACGCCATGCCCCCTGCCCGACCGATTCTTACGAACCACCGCCGTTTTCCCGACATCCCGATCATTTCCGCGCACCCGCTACTCCAGCCACAACACAAGCCCGCTTCTGGACAGCCGGACCTCACCCCGTTCATTGTCGTAGTTTATCCTCCAAGACGGGGCCTCTTCAAGATTCGTCGCCGCGAAACTGCCCGTAAGACCGCCGGGAGCACACGTCGCGAGGACATACACCCCGCGCGGCGGGAGTGTCGTCAGACCGCGAACCCGCAACGTCAAGTTGGAGAGATCAAGATTTCCCGTCGCCACAAGGCGGTCTTGAACACCCTCGGGCGCGGCATCAAACGCCACTTCGCCTTCGAGTGTCGTTCCCGGACCGACCGTAAGAACGCCGGGCGTGGCCGCGCCTCCCGGCTCGATGGCTCCGGTGACCGTCAACGTGCCGTTGGAAACGGTTCCGTTTCCACTCAACTCCGCAACCACTTGAGCCGTAGTGCCGAGATTCAGGGTGCTATCGGGCGCGAGCGAAACACGCGTCGGGGACGGCAACGCGCCTGCGATTCCCGTGCGCAATTCTCCCGATTCAACGACCGTAGCCCCCCAGTAGTCGTTCACGCCCGCAAGAATCAGACTGCCGCTGCCGAGCTTGGTCAAGCCTCCATCCCGGACGCCTCTCTTACTATCCGGCCCCAACTTGGCGCTTTGTTTGAGCATCTCCTCCGAAAGAGCGGCATTCCAGATTCTGACCTCATTGTAGCTGGCATTCGCGTCGTTGTCCGGCCAGTGCGAATGCCCTAGCCACATGTTGTCCTGCGGCAGCGCCGCCAGATCAAAATCGGCGCTCAGCGTGCCGGATCTCAGCGTCGTGCCAGCGGCATCCATCTTGTACCACCTGAGACGCGCTTTGCCATCGTCATCGGTGGTGATGACCAGAGAGATGTGATATTCCGTGTTGAGTGTGTATGGCTGCATGGAGTCGTCCACCATCACATCCACGGCGTTCTGACGCACCTCCACCCGATCGGTTCCGGCATTCCACTGCTTGGTCCAGGCCATCAAAATACAGTTGACCTGGTCGGAGCCGAAGTCCAAGATGCGGCTCCAGTTTTGGATTGAGTGCTGGGTGGCCCAAATTTCAATGGTGACAGGCCCCGTGGTCGGCAGGATATTGCTTCCCAGCGAGAGATAGGAGGTGCCTTTCGCCCCGCCCTTCAGCGTGTATTGCTGGCCGTCCGTCGTGACCGCCCCCACTGCTGTCGCGGTCTGGCCTCCGGCGGAATCGCTCAGGTCACCGTTGAAACTCCACCGGTGGCGCAGCGTCGGCGAGTGGTCGTAGCCGGTCAAGCTCTGGGTAATCGTGATCGTTTTCCCGTTGGAATCGATACGCGCGCCGCCCTCCTCGATGGATGCTGCGGTCAGCCCGTACATGAAGGCGGGAATCGTCGCACTGGATCCTGACGCACGCAGGGTACCGCCGTCAAACGTAAAGAAAGATGGCGTCGGGTTGTTGGGGGAACGATAAACGACAGGCGTGTTGATCGTCCCGCCGGTCGCCAGCGTAACGATTCCGGTGCCTCGGGGATCACCGGCCCCGAACCACAAGGCGCCAGCCAAATTCGCGACGCCGGTCCCGGACACCGTGAAGGTGCCGTTCCCGCGTTCGCTTACGATGAACTTATGTGCGGTGCTGGTCTGATTGAAGACGCCGCCTGAAAGCGTGTACACGCCGACACCGCCGACTTCGCGCCCCAACACCGGCCATTGCCCGCTGTTCAACGTGCCACCGGTCTGCACAAACGTGGCGCTTCCGTTATAGCCAATCTGGAAATTGGCCGTCCTGGTATCCAGCGTCCCGTCCTCGAGCAAGTAGGTCCCCGTCCCCGAGGAGTTCACGCCGAGGCGCCACTCTCCTCCGGGGAGAGGTCCTAGACTAGAGAGGCGGAGCGTGCCCCCCTTCTGCACGATCGAACCGGCACCGGAAAGACCAACGTACAACAGGCGGCAATCCACTGTCCCGTTGGTCAGGATCAAGGTTCCCGATGATCCGTAGTTCTGTCCCACAGATAGTGTCCCTGTGCCACGGAGTTCCCCGCTGTTGACGGCTAAATGACCTGAACCCTGGTTGCCCACAAGGATGGTTTTTCCGGCGGCCTGCTGGACACAGGAACCGTCTATAATCAAACTGCCGCCGTCGGCGATTTGAATATCACCCACGTTGCTGTCAGACGAGGAGAGTGTCAGCGTTCCCCCGTTGACCCGCAGAGGCCCTGTAAAAGTCGACGTGCCGGACACTGTCAAAAAACCCGCACCGGTCTTCATCACGCCGCCCCCGCCTATGCTATCGATGATGTTTCCGCTCAACGTAACTGCGGCATCGGGCAGCGCGGCATTGACCCGAATCTCGCGGACAGCGCCCCTGATGTCCAAGCCGTTGACAAAAGCCAACGCCCGGTCAGCGTCCGAATCGTTCAACAGCAGCGGCGCAGGAGAGAACAGCGCCGAACCCCAGTCGAGCGTCGCACCCGCTCCCCCCAAGTCGACTGTGAGCGGTGCGCCGACCGCACTAAAACCGGCAGGACGGTTGGGGGCAACACTAATCTGCCCCGCGCCCGTACCGAGATCGGCGGCGATCGTGGCCGCATTAACCGACGCAAGGGTACCGCCGTCGAGCACTACTGCCGTCGTGGATGGCAACCCCGCGCCGAAATCGGCCTGCAGGATGCCTCTGCGAATGCGCGTGCCACCGGTATAGCTGTTGTTGCCTGTCAGCGTCAGCGTGTGCGCACCCGTTTTCAGGAGGCCGAACGACTGTCCCAAATCCGTATTAATCACTGCGTCGCCCAGTGACGTGTCGAATCCAAAGAAGCAACCCGTACCGAATGCGACGTTAGCGAGCAGCGCGTCGATCTCGGTCGCGGACCATCCATCGACACCGACCGCCAGTCCCGCACCAGACGCCACGGTGACCTTCCCGTTCTGATCGTAACCCGGCAACGCGTCAGGCGTCATCGCCGCTAAAAAACCTTCGTTGACAGCGGTCTGCCCCGCATAGGTGTTCGCTCCCGCGAGCGTAAGTGAGCCCGGCCCCCATTTCGTGAGTCCGCCGCCGCCGTCGTTCAATCCCTGCCGGATCGTGACATCGTTGTTGCCCGAGTCGATGATCGCGCCGCCTGCCAAAACATTGGCCGCCGACAGTCCCTGCATGAACGTGTCGAGCGTCGCGTTTTCTCCCCGCGCACGCAGAACTCCGCCGTCAAAGTTAAAGGTCGCACTGTAGCCCCGGTTCTTTTTGATGATCGGCGTCAGGATCGTCCCGCCTGTGCAGAGATTGACCACCCCCGTACCCTCGAAGTTTTCTACCGCGCCGCCGCCGCTGATGGCCAGACTGCCGGCGATGTTGACGGTGCCGCCTTGGGAAACCGTGAACGTCCCAACGCCTTGTTCACCCACAACCACGCCCAGAGTGCTCCCCACCTGCTCCAGGACACCGCCCGTCATCGTGTAGTCGCCCGCACTGCCCGGATAACGCGCCATGACCATCCAATTCCTGCCCGTTACCGTACCCCCCGCCTGAACAAACGTGCCGGTTCCGTAAGACCCGATGTGGAACGTCCCGTTGTTAGCCGTCAAAGCTCCGCCTGAGAGCGTGTAGTGCCCAATCGAGTTTGTGGCGTACCCGACAGAAACGGCGCCTTCCACATGCCCTCCGCCCAGTTGGAAAATGCTACCGCCGCTTTGCTCAGCGCTCCCCTCAGAAGCAATCCCCTCACCCACCCGAAATGTGGCGTTGGAAAAGAGACCCGCCGTCATGTTGAACGCACCGAAACTCCCCGCGACGTTCCCCAGCCCGAATGCGCCGACCGCCACCGTGTCGCCGTCGAAGCGTGCCGTCCCCCCGTTGGCGATCACAGCACTCGCACCGCCCGAGGGCACCTGACCTGTGTCCCAGTTCACACCGTTTGTGAAAGACCCGTCAGCGCCGATCCATGTCGCTGCCGACAGGGGTAAGACCATCATTCCGACAAGTGCCAGACCGACCGGAATGCTCAAACGACATTTCCCTCTCCTCGTATGTCCGCTCATGTTCACTCCTCCTTCTTTGTCCGCTGGGCGACTGTCACAGAGAAAGTGCTTCAGCACCTTCTCCGGCCAGCCTTGTTCGCAACTCTTCCACAAGCACGACGCCGCTGCTTGTCCCGATGCGCGTCGCTCCGGCACGGATCATCGACAGCGCGGCATCCAATGTCCGCACACCGCCGGAGGCCTTGACACCCATCGCCGGCCCCACGGCCTCACGCATCAGCAGAATATCCGCAACCGTCGCGCCGCCCGTGCCGAAGCCGGTCGAGGTCTTGACGAAGTCCACCCCCGCCGCGCACGCCATGCGGCAGACACTCCGCTTCTCGTCATCATTCAGGTAGCAGGTCTCCAGAATCACCTTGGAGATCACGCCCGAAGCACGGCATACAGCCGCAAGATCATCGAGTTCGGTCTGCACAAGCTCATGGTCGCCGCTTTGCAACGCACGGAGATTGATCACCATGTCGATTTCCCCCGCGCCCTTGGCGATTGCATCGCGTATTTCAAAAGCTTTGGTCTCGCTGGTGTTCTGTCCCAAGGGGAACCCGATCGCCGCGCCCGTACGCACTCCCGAGCCGCGCAACAGGTCGACGCAACGTGCCGTCTCGGCCGGGTTGACGGCAACCATCGCGAAACCGTAGCGCCTCGCCTCGTCGCACAGGCGCTCGATGTCGGCAGGCTTGCCGAACGGCTTTAGAAACGTGTGGTCGATCATGGCGGCGAAGGTTTCCGGTGTCAGTGCATCCACCGCGATGGGGGCACATCCTGCCGCCTCTTGCATGTTGTTCGTATCTCGCATATCGCTCTCGTGTCCCGTTAAAAAGTGATCAGGCACTTGACGACCTCACCCGAGCGGACCGCCTCGAACGCCTCGCGGATCTGTTCCACCGGGAAGGTATGGGTGACAAACTGCGAGGCCTTGAGTTGTCCCTCGCGTATCCATCGGCACAACGGCTCCTGAGCTTCGCGTTCACGCCAGCGGGTCGGCCACTGATGCACGATCAGATTGAAATTGTAGGGGCCGCTGGCTTTGCACAGCGTCAAGGCCGGCGCGGCGAGCACACCGTAAACGCCGATCGTACCGCCCAGCCGGATCAACGGGAGCGCGCCATTGATGATCTCCTCGTTCCCCACGGCGTCGATGACAGCGTCGAGCGAACCGGCCAGTTTCGCGGCCTCGGCCTTAAATTCGTCCGGAGCGAACACCGCATCCGCCCCCATCGCCCGTGCGCGCTCACGTTTGTGTTGCAACGGATCAACCAGCCCCACCCAGCGCATCCCCAACAGCTTGCAGAACCGGACAAAACTCAGCCCCACCGGCCCCGCGCCGAAGATCAAAACCTTGTCCTTGGGCGTCAGGTTGAAGTCGCCGATCCCGCCATATACTTCGCGCCATGTGCAGAGCAGCGCCGCCTCTTCGGGCGGAATGTCAGCGTCCACACGGCGTTGGATTTCAAACGACTCAAACCAACCGTGCTCGGCATCCGCCACTCCGTCCGCCACCATCGCGTCATGATCATGGACCAGCGTGTATTCACAGAAACCGCCCCACCCCGAGGCCAGTTCAGGTTCCTCGAAGTTAAAGACCATCGCGCCGATGACGCGGTCGCCGGGCTTGAACGACCGGACCTTCGGGCCGACCTCGCAAACGATGCCGGCATTCTCGTGCCCCAGCACCAGCGGATAGCGGTCAAGGCCGGGGAAGTGTCCGTCGATCAATTTACTGTCGGTCGAGTTGCAAAGCGCCGCGACCTCGGTTTTGACGAGCGCTTGGTACGGCCCTGGGGTGGGTCTGGCGATGTCGGCGACAACCAGATCGCCGGGGTTTGTTACGAGCACAGCGCGCATGAGCGTCTCCTTTTGAGATATTAGAGCGTGCGGCGGCACGCTTCAGCCAGTTCTGCGTAAACATCGACGAGGCCGTGGTAGGCACGCTCCATCAGGGCGCGACGGGCACGGTAGAGCGATACGCGTTCCGCGCACGGCTGCACGGTCTCATCGACAACGATAAAACGGTTCACGGCTTCAAAATCCTTAAACAATCCGCATGCCACGCCGCCGATCACCGCCGCCCCCATTGAGGTCGCCTCGGCGCGTGACGTAAGCGTTTGGACAGGACAACCGCAGGCGTCCGCCAGAATCTGACGCCACACGGCACTGCGCGCACCCCCGCCGATCACGGTCAGCTTGTCGATCGGCACATGGGCACGGAAAATGTCGGCGATCAAGCCCAGGCTCATAGCGACACCCTCCATCACCGCGCGCATCATGTCGGCCCGCGTGGAAGCGAGATTCATCCCGATGAACGCACCGCGCGCGTCGGGATTCCACCACGGCGTACGCTCGCCCAGCAGATAGGGCAGAAAGAGCACACCGCGGGCGCCCGGCGGCACAGCGGCGACGACCTCATCGATCTGCGCGTAAACGGACTTCCCCGATGTCTTCCCTGGCAATGCCTCCACAGCGCAGATCTGCTCTGCCATCCACTTGAAGCTGGATCCCGCCGTCTGCGTCGTACCGGTCGGGTGCAGATACCCAGGCACGGCATGTGCCCAGTTCATCGTGCTCATCCCAGCGTCGACAATCGGCTTTTCGACCGTCAACCCGATCCAGGCGGACGACCCGAGGCACAGATAGGCCGAGCCGGGACGCACGCTCCCCGCACCGACTCCCGCCGCGCTTCCGTCGCCAGCGCCAGCCGCCACCGGCGTTCCGGCGACGAGTCCGGTGGCGCGGGCCGCCGCATCGGTGATTTCGCCGATGATCGTGGCGGCGTTCACGGCCTTGGGGAACATGCAGGCATCGATGTCCGCGAGCGCGAGCACGCGCTCCGACCATGAAAAGTCATTCACGTCAAACGCATTGGTGCCGGAAGCGTCAGAGTGATCCGTTGCAAAAACGCCGGTCAGGCGATAGTTGACATAGTCCTTGGCGCAGAGCGTCATGTGGGTCTGGCGGAAGACCTTGGGTTCATTGTCGCGCAGCCACATCAGTTTTTCGAGCGCGTAGGATGCGCTCACGCGATGCCCGCAAATCCCGTAGAACTCTTCCATCGAGATGCGTGAGAGCAGTGCCTCGGCTTCGCGTGTGGCGCGCTGGTCGCAATAAAGAAGCGACGGTCGCAAAGCACGCCCGTTGATGTCCACAGGCGTGCATCCCATCATCTGTCCGCTCAACGCCACAACCGCGATGTCAGCGGGATCGATCGACACCTTGGCCAGCAGCGCACGCGTGGAGTCGCAGACCGCCTGCCACCACTCCTCGGGATCCTGCTCAGCCCATGACCCGTTGAAACAGTGCATAGCATACGCAACCGTGGCGCTGGCCAGCATGGCGCCCTCTTCGGAATAGAGCGTGGCCTTGTTGCCACTGGTCCCAAGATCGTGCGCAAGGATATATCGCATGATGCTCCTCTCAGTAACCGAACAGATTCGCCCCGGTCCAGCCAACGAGCCCTGTGACCGCGCCGCCGAAGATACCGCCCGCCAGCGCGAACAACGCGCGCGGCACACTCTCCTTGGCTGCTGCGGCGCGTTCTCCCTTTTTCGTCCCTAGCAGGCTGTCCAACCAAAATCCGCTCGCGATGGCAATGCCCATATCCACCCACGGACAGGCGCCCCTGTATGCCTGATAGATCAAACCAAACTGCTTGGATCCGCCATCCGGATGCGGGATTCCCTCCGGCGCAATGCCGAAGCCCGGCAGTTTGTGGTTCAGCAACCAGAAGGTGCCGACCAGAAACGCTGCCGCCATAAACCCGCCAATTGCACCGAAGTTCTGCACCAGTTTGGGCCAGCAGACGATCAATGCAAAACTGGCGCAGAACGCACCGAAAATCGTAGTGATCACACTCACCGGCGGCATGCCGAGCGCGGCGTTGTATGTAGAGAGCCAAGCGATCATGATGCTGCCTCCTGATCTTGATCAGACTGCCGCCATCCCGGCGCGATCTTTTTGACGTGGTGCGCGGCCCAACCGCCGAGCAATCCGCCGATCACGCAACAGATCAAGGTTGGGAAAATCTGCTCCCAATGTGAGTTCGGATAAGATCGGACGATGCCCCAGGCGACGCCCGCCCCCGCAATCGGCAGCCCTTGATCAATCCACAGCGTTCCCGGTCGGTTCTCGATCACCCCCAGCCAATGGTTCATATACCACATGATGCCGATCACGGCCACCGCAGCGAAAAAGCCGCCTAAAATGCCGTAGCTTTTCCACATCTCCGGCCAAATACCGAAAGCCAGAGACCCGACAATCGCCCCGCCGATAAACGTTGAAACATGTCGGCTACGCCTCGACTCCCAACCTTTTTTCCCCATAACAACCCCCTGTTTTCCGTCTCTCGTCCACCATTACCGACCCCACCGTGGTCATGATATTGTTTGTGCGTGTACTTAGCAAGTTGAAAAGCTTGTCAACGCAGGGGCAGTACGGACAGCGTGGCCGGCTGATCGTTTTTGGTGTTGACCTTGTCGGGATTGTCAGGCCCGTAGACTGCGTCAAAGTTAGAGACGACCAGTCTGCCGTTCCACAGGATCGGCTCGCCCGGCTGGTCCAATCCCCCGTCACGTCCATCCGTATCGCCGTTCTGCCAGAGCACGCTGATCACGCCCGCAGGCGTCACGCGGGCGATAGCGTTGTTCGAGAAATCGGCCACGTAAATGTTGTCTTCGCCATCAACGCAGATGCCGTCGATCGTCCGCATTTTGGCGCGCGTGGCACGCTCAAGAAATCCAGGTTTCTTGGGGTCAAGCGCACGATCAAAATCTGTCTCCGCAACCACCGTGTTACTGCGGACATTGCCTGCGGCGTCGAACGCGATTTTATGCAGTTTCCCATCGCCAAAGTTACCGACAAACAGATTCCCCTTGCTATCGAAAACCAATCCGTCCACACCGTATGGGCAGAAGCGGTTTTCGGTAGTAAAAGACGCAAGGATGTTCGGATCACCGAGCGTATTGTTGACCTTCACGCCGACATCGTCCAGCTTGAAACGGTACACCGCGCTCACCATGTGCCCGTCCGCGTGTTTGACCTTGGACATCAGGCTCTGCGTCACATAGATGAACCCATCGCGCACGCGCACACCGTTGGGATGCTCCATCCCCTCCGCGACAACCGTCACTGCGGCGCGGCCATCGCGGATCCGCAAGCGAAGCACGCGCCCCTTGAACTGTCCCTGCGGCGTGCCTTTCCAGCCTTGATTGTCGCAGACATACAAATCGCCGTCCGGTCCGAAGGCGATACCCATAGGACACGCCACGCCCGTCTCTTTAAGCGGCGGCACCGTCACCCACCGCTCTACCTTCAGAGTCTTCTTGTCGATCTTTATCAGGCAAGCAGACTGCGACTGATCGACAAAGTTCGGGCAGGCCACAATGAGGTTGCCCTTCGCATCAATCGCCATCCCGTCAGGGGTCGGACAATATGCAGGCAGCACCGCGAGCACATCCGGCTTGCACTCCATCCCCCTCTTCGCTTCAAAGCCGCACTTGCATCCCGTAAACAGGGCTTGAAAGCCAGCAACCGCGACCAGCATACATCCAAGACGTTTCATCTCCCCTCCTTCGTTCTCCTAACTGACCATCGACCTTTGATTGCCCGCACAATTAGCACGTCCAAGCCGCTATGTCAAGGTTTGGGGCGCCGAATCACTCCAGCTTGAATTCGACCGTCAGATTTTCGTACTGCTTGAGGAAGTTACTAGAGAGTCCGCGAATGGGTTGCGCGTTGGCGGCGGCCTTGAGCACGGTCTGGTCGAAGTAAGCGCTGCCGGAGGATTGCCGGATGCGATAGCTGACGATCCGACCCGCGCCGTCCAGACGGATGTCCAGCAAAGCCGGACGCGGGCCGGCATCGGCGGAGCCCGGTTGCGACCAAGCGTCATAAAGCGCGCGCCGCACCAACAGCACGCAACGCGCGATTTCATCTTCGGGGATGATGTTGCGCGTACCCGGGCGCGCACCGGCGCGCAACGCCTTTTCAATCTCTGCCCGTGACAGTTTTTTATCGGTCACCGGCTTGGTGCTGGTGGGCTTGCTTGGATCGTACGGCTTGTACAAATCTTCAAAGCGCGGCTGCTTGGGCTTGGCGGCCTCCACCCGCTTCCCTTTCTGGAACTCCTGCTTTTTCGGCGGCGGTTTGGGTTTAGGGGAAGTCGGTTTCTTCTCGGGTTGCTTTTTGGGCGGATCAGGCTTTTTCTTGGGCGGGTCGGGCTTCTTTTCGGTGGCCACCACATCCTTGGGCGGGTCGGGCAGCGGTTGGGGTTTCGGCGGATCTGGCAATGGCTCGGGCTTAGGCGGATCGGGCAGAGGCTCGGGCTTGGGCGGATCGGGAGTCGGCTCTGGTTCCGGCACGTCGTCCGGCACATTCGGCTCCACGAGGTTCTCTTCAAGCACCACCGTGAAATCGACCGGGATCGTGAGTTCCTTGGGACGGCACCCCGGAATCAATGGCACCACAACCGCTGTCACCAACAGCAAGCCGTGCAGCACCATCGACCACTTGAGTGAGTAGGAGTTAACCGGTCCCGTCTTCATACGCCATTCAGTCCGACTGAGTGACCAGCGCCATGCGCGTGATCCGCACCTTGTAGAGGATCTTCATCACTTGAACCACCTTGCCGTACTCCAGCCGTTCGTCACCACGCACAAGCACCGCGACCTCCGGATCTTCCGCCGCGAGGTTGCCCAGCGTGCGCTCTAAATCCTCCAGCGTGATTTCGCGGTTATTGAGATAGGTCCGCCCCTCAACATCGAGCGTGACGACATTCGACTTTTTGACCGGCAGCGTATCCGTTTTGCCCTGCGGCAACTTTACCGATATGCCCTGCTCAATCGCGGGCATCGTGATGATAAAGGTGATCAACAAAAGGAAGGTGAGGTCAATCAACGACGTCATATCGATGTTGTTGATGACCTTTGAATCCTTCTTGCGAGCCAGACGTCGCAACCCCATCAGTCGCTCCTCCCTTGGAATTCGCAGGCGACCCGCCCCATCAGCTCATCGGCGAACCCAACCATGTCGGATGAAAGCTGACGGACCTTGGCGGCGAGCGAGTTGTAAAAGATCGCGCTGGGGATCGCCACCAGCAACCCCACAACGGTAGTGACCAGTGCCGACGAGATCGCAGGGGCAATCTCCGACAGCAACACCGTGCCTTTGGTGCCCATGTCGGCGAAGGCATCCAGCACGCCCCACACCGTCCCAAGCAGACCGAGCATCGGCGAGGCGGTCACGATCGTCGCCAGCAGGCCCATGCCGTGCTCGATGCGAATCTCTTCTTCCTGCACGGTGTGCTCACAGGTACTGCGCACCAGTTCAATCTCGCGGGCCGAAAGTGCCGCTTGACTGGCATCGCTCTGGCGTCCGATGACCGATCGCCGCATGTCAGGATCAAGCAACTTAACCATACGCTCGCAGGTGCGGTCATAGATCAATTCGAGCGAGACCGTCACACCCTTTTTACGCATCAGATAGCAATCAAGCACATCATGGCCGCGCAGAAACTCACGCTGGAAACGCTTGTTGTTGCGCATAATGCCGTTCAACTCCTTGTTCTTGCCGATGATGATCGCGGCAGCCACGATTGAACTGGCAAGCTGAATCAGAACGATGCTTTTTCCCATCAAGTTCGATATCAGAAAACCATCAATCAAAGAAGCCAGCGGTAAACCCGCCGGCGGCAGAAATGAACCAACCATTCGCGCGGCCTCCTTAGCCAAAGGGATCAGATAAAGGAATATCTGTAGCATGCGCCACGCCGCGCCGGATGTCAACATTGAACGTTGCTTTTCTCAACCGCGCCCCTTACACTTGCCCTGAATCAAATAAAGGAGCCCGTAGATGTCTGAACCGAAACGTGTCACCATCCCCTACCGTGTGCCGTATGCCGACACCGATCAGATGCATGTGGTCTATTACGCCAACTATCTGACCCTCTTCGAACGAGGCCGCAATGAGTTGATGCGTGCCTGCGGCTTCACCTACCGCGAGTTGGAGGCCGCCGGGCACGCCCTGCCGGTGCTGGAGGCGTATGTGCGCTACCACACGCCCGCCACCTATGATGACCTCTTGGAGATTGTCGCCTGGATCGATTCCTTCAAGGGCGTTCGACTTAAGATCGCCTGCGAAGTGCGGCGCGACGGGCACCTGCTCGCCGAAGGCTACACGGTCCACGCCCATGTTGACAGTAAGACCCTGCGCCCGGTCCGCCCTTCCCAGACCTTCCTCGCTGCGCTCGGATGTCTGGCCGCGCCAGCCGACGCACCGCCCCAATGAGTCGCTACCCTTCTCACACTCACCATCATTGTCTCTGCGTTTATGTCTGCACCTCCCCGTCTCTCCCACGTCATCCCGGTGACCAGCCTGACCGAGCCCCTGCCGATCGACACGCTGTTCGATCCCGCGCGGCCGCTTGAGGTCGAGATCGGCTGCGGCAAGGGGCGTTTCCTCACCGCGCGTGCGGCACAGAATCCTGATGTCCAGTACCTCGGCATCGAACGCATGCTGTCGCGCGTGACCAGATTGGACAAGAAGGCCACACGCCTGAAACTCGACAACCTCCGCATTCTCCGCCTCGAAGCGTTCTACACGTTTTACTACCTGCTACCGGCCCACCGCATACGTACCGTCTACGTGTTTTTCCCAGACCCCTGGCCCAAGCGCCACCACCACAACCGCCGTCTCTTCTCGCCGCTTTTCATCGACGCGCTCTGGACCCGTCTTGAGATCGGCGGCACCGTGCAGATCGCAACCGACCACCTCGATTATTTTTCCACAATCAGAGCGCGGCTCACTGCCGACTCGCGCTTCTGTGAAATTTCTGCGATGGAGCGCGCCCCGCATGAACAGACCGAGTTCGAATATATCTTTCGTAACCAAGGCTTGCCGATCGGTCAGTGTGCGTTTCAATCGCTCCCCGCACCAGAACGGCCGCTACCACCACTCACAATCCCACCGGAGATGGAACCCAATGAAAAGAATCCTTGAATGCTGGAAAATAGGTATCGTTGGAGTCGTCGCATGCGCGCTGACGGCCGACGCAGCAGACGATGTGCTGGCCCTGCAATTCCAACGCCTGGCCGCACGCCGTTTCGTCTTCTCGCAACACATCCCGCTCGCTGAACTCGCGCCGGCCGAGACGGTGGACTTCACCTCCATACACCCGGCCTTCCTCGTCTCTTCAAACGACACGCCTGTGTGTGATACCGCCTTCGTCCCGACCCGCAGCCGCGGGCGTCTCGAACTGAGCGGCACGCCTGCCGGCACCCCTGTGTGCATCTATGTCGGGGCGGTCAACCCGTTCGCGACCTACGATGTTGCGATCGACGAACTCACGGCACCCGCCGAGGGTGCCTCGACCGAAGTGGCGATCGACCTTGCGCGCCACGGTCTGCGTGACCGCATCCAAGCTGTTGCCCGCGTCGGCGCGGAAGCCGGTCTGTTCCTGCGTGTCTGGCAGGCGGGACGCCAAGTCCGCGAGATCCGCTTTGCTTCAAAACTCCCGGCCTGTCCGTTTGTCCTCAGGGCGCAACTTTCCGGACGCAACATCGCGCTCTTCACCGAAAAGGATGGCGTGACCGCCTACCACGGCCATACCGATGACTCGGCGTCGCATGAAAAAGCTGGCAGGCAACACTTCGGCGACGTTCTGGATTTCCGCCGCCGCGAAACTGCCCGGCACAGCACCTTCAACCTGCTTTTCAACGGACAAGGCCGCGCCGTAATCCGCAGCGCACGCGCCTGCCTCTCCGCCGGCATGGGACAGGCCGACATCCGCGCCGTCACCTACGAAGACCTGACACCCTTCCTAGAGGACGGACGCCTCTGGTTCACCTTCTCCATGCGCGGAATTGCCCTGCCGCATCCGTCGCAAGGTGTCTTCAGCCTCGACCCCTCCGTGTTCGACTTGCGCTTCGAGGGTGTCATCGCTTTTGATTTTGACGACGGATTGTTGCGCAACGCAGTGGCCTCGCATCTGTTTTACGATCGTTCTGCCGCTGAATGGCGGGCTTTCTCAAGTGACTTCGGCGGCAGTTCGAACCGTGAAGGACGCGCCGAAAGCCAACTCTTCCGGGCGCGCTCCACCAAGGATCCGCGCCGTGGCTTTTCGGTGATGCGTGCCGCGCTGATCCCCAACACGCAGTTGGCCGGACGCCACGAAGACCCCAGCATTTTTTACGACGCGGCCGCTGGCAAGTGGCGTCTGCTCACCAGCACCTTCACACGGGTCAACGGCAAAGGCAACATCACCGCCAGCCTGCACGAGGCCGACACATGGGACGGCGCATTCACGACGATCACGCCGCCCATCGGCGCGAACGCCACCGGCACCACCCTCTCACGTATCGGCGGCACGGTCTACGCCCTGATGGGCGGACACGGCAACCTGCGCGCCCACGCCTATCCGTCGCTCAAGGAACTCGGCGAAATCAGCATGGATTTCCAGCCCCATTGGCCCAAGCCCGCCGGACGTGTCTGGGCCGGCATCGTGCCGTTGCCCGAAGGCTATCCCCACCGGTACGTGCTGCTGACGATGGACCGCGCCAACTTCACTGGAGTCAAGCCGCCCACATGGAGCTACGGCGCGCTCTACCTGTACGGCGCGGACAGATCGCGACGGTAATCCGGTTGGCAACAGAGACGTATGAAGATTTTGCGTTTCTGAAAAAGTGGACAGCGATTTTCAGACACGGTTGACACGATTTCCCGCTTCTCGGGCGCATAAGACAAAAAACAGTACGTGGCATACGTGACTTATCGCATGAATAGCCACGTAGAGAAAAGAGAATGCGTATACAGGCCGAGCGACATGGCCTGCAGAACGGCCTCGGGTCCGGGCGGCG
>ERZ795052.2912-NODE-2912-length-19726-cov-5.619999_pt1 | contig 19726 bp, 17 predicted proteins | sample MGYA00375136_ERZ795052 | MGnify/ENA primary metagenome ERZ795052 (study PRJEB30181, sample SAMN05720156) | activated sludge metagenome | isolation source: Anaerobic digester | place: Japan | collected 2015-05-26 ... | reverse complement strand
CAGGAGTGACAGGTGTATGGGCGGCTGATGTTGTAACTATAAGCGGCACACCGACGGCAAGCGGAGTGTTCAATTACACTGTAACGCTCTCAGGTGGCTGTGGTCCTGTTCTGACAGCTTCAGGAACTATCAACGTAACACCTTCACCAGTACTTGTGATCAATGACCCTGCGCCGCTCTGTTCACCGGCCACTGCCGATCTTACGGCACCGGCGGTTACAGCAGGCTCTGACCCGGGATTAACTTTCACATACTGGACAGATGCCCTGGCCACAATACCATATGCAACACCCTCTGCAGCGGGCAATGGTATCTATTACATAAAAGGTACAAATGCATCAGGATGTTACGACATAAAACCTGTTACTGTTGTCGTGAATCCTTCACCTGCAGGAACAACAAGTGTAACGGATGTTACATGCCCGGGTGGAAATAACGGGGCAATCGACCTTACAGTTACGGCCGGAATAGCTCCGTTCAGCTTCCTGTGGAGCAATGGCGCAACCACCGAGGATATTTCAGGACTCACCGCCGGGAATTACGACGTAGTTATTACTGATGCAAACGGTTGCACGGGAACAGTTTCAGCAACAGTTAATGACGGCCTTTCGGCTCCGATAGTCATCACAACAACCGTTACTGATGTTGCATGCATGGGAGAATCTACAGGTGCAATAGATATTTCAGTCTCCGGCGGGACACCAGCCTACACGTTCCTCTGGAGCAACGGTGCTGTCACCGAAGATATCACCAATGTCCCGGCCGGCATTTATTCAGTAACCGTAACCGACCTTGCAGGGTGTACGGCAACGGCAAAAGATACAATCAATGAACCGGCCACAGGTATTGTTGTCACAATGAATGTGACTGACGTGCAGTGCTTTGGCGACACTAATGGTTCAATTGACCTGACAGTGACCGGAGGTACATTGCCATATTCATTCCTCTGGAGTAATGGTGCAACTTCGGAAGATATTTCCGGCCTTGCCGGTGGCTTGTATTCTGTTGTTGTAACAGATGCAGGCGGATGTACCGCTGCCGGAAATGCTACTGTCAATGAGCCGTCCGCTCCGCTTTCGGCATCAGCTGTCGTAACCGATATACTCTGCTTTGGTGCATCAACGGGAGCAGTTGATATAACAATTACGGGAGGCACTGCACCCTATTCGTTCCTCTGGAGCAACGGTGCCGTAACTGAAGACCTTAATAATGTGCCTGCAGGTACATATTCAGTGACCGTTACGGATGCCCATGGTTGTACAGCCGTTTCGGGAGGTACTATTTCCCAGCCGGCATCAGGAATGACAATAACCTCAGTAGTGACAGATGTACTATGCAACGGAGGCAATACAGGTGCAATCGACCTCACAGTGAGCGGAGGAGGGATTCCTTACACCTTTGCATGGAGCAACGGAGCGGTTTCGGAGGATATCTCGTTACTTACAGCCGGATCATATACCGTGACTGTTACTGATGCCGATGGCTGCACAGGAGTTCATACGGCACAGGTCACCGAGCCACCCGCACTTAACGTCACCGCCACTGTTGTCGATGCTTCATGTCCCGATGTGCGCGATGGCTCAATTACACTCGCAATCACCGGTGGAACGGTACCATACACGGCACTTTGGAACGACGGAGTGACCGGAACAACCAGGTCGGCAGGCGACAGCACTTACACTGTTATTGTACTCGATAACAACGGCTGTGCTGTGAATCTTGATGTTACTGTCACATTCACCGGAACAAACTGCCTCCAGATTCCTGAGGTAATAACACCCAACGGAGACGGAAAGAACGATACATGGATAATCAGGAATATAGGATTATATCCTGATGCCGAAGTGTTTGTGTATAACAGGTGGGGCAGACTGGTGTACAGGACGAAGAACATCGCTGCAAATCCGTGGGATGGTAAATACAAGGGTAAACTTGTACCTGTTGATTCTTACCACTATATACTTGATCTTAAAGACGGGTCACAGCCAAGAAAAGGCGTAATAACTGTTGTCAGATAAATATTAACTGCTGAAAAGAAGTATGAATATCAGAAATTTAATTATCGTTGCATGCCTGGGTCTGTTGACTCTTCCGGCTCATTCCCAGCAGGTGCCGATGTACAGCCAGTATGTGATGAACGGGTTCCTTATTAACCCGTCCATCGCAGGACGCGACGGATATACAACGGTAAATGTAACTGTCAGGGAACAATGGGTGGGACTTGGAAACTCGCCTGGTACCTATGCGGCAAGCTTTCAGACCAGGCTGCTGAAGAACAGTTATATTTCCAGGTCAACTTCTGTAAGAAGAAAAATGATCAGACCTACCAAAGGAGGAAACGTCGGACTGGGGGGTTACGTATTCAATGACAGAAACGGCATTGTAAGCAGAACTGGAATACTTGGAGCATACGCCTACCATCTTCAGCTCGGACAAACCGGAGGTTTGCCGAACTTCCTTTCGTTCGGTCTGGCTGCAACAATCTATCAGTATGCACTCGACCTTAACGGGAATCTCCTTCTTCATGATGTCGATGACGAATTCCTAAATAATTACGACCGTGTGGTGTTTATTCCGGATTTTAACTTCGGAACCACATACACCACAGATAAGTTTTATGTAGGATTTGCAATGAGCTCCCTCTCAAGAGGATCAATCCTTTTCGGAAACAATAGCGACAACAAGAGATCTGAACTCGGACATTACTTCCTGACGGGAGGAGCCAAGATACGATTCCCCGGAAGCCCTGACTGGGAAATACAACCTTCAGCACTTATTAAATCATCCGACATGCTTTTTAAATCCATCCAGATGGATTTAACCACAAGGGTGTTTTACAGAAACGATTACTGGGCTGGATTGTCATACCGGACGGGAGATGCCGTAATTATACTTCTGGGACTGAAATATGACAAGTTCTATTTTGCGTATGCATTCGACTTTGCTCTTACAGAGGTGAGGAAATATACATTTGGCTCTCACGAACTTACCCTCGCAGTGAAGTTCGGTGAGAGTGCAAGAAGATACAGGTGGATCAACGCATATTAAAACCGGATTCTGTTAACAGATAGTCTGCAAAAAATACCCTGATTTCCGCTTCCATGGATCTTTTACGGATGCCTGTAAGAAGCTATATACTGATTTTCCTGGCGTTAGCGGCCGTGTCGTGCGAGAAACCCGTTACCCACGATATTGCAGGCCTGGGATTTTCTGCCGATACCATTTTCTTCGATACGGTTTTTACTTCCGTGGGCTCAGCTACAAGGGAACTTGTGGTGAAGAACTACGGCAGGTCAGATATCGAAATCAGCAGAATATTTCTTGCCGGCGGTCAGGCTTCACCTTTCAGACTCAATATTGACGGTGAAGCTACAGTATCGGCTTCAGATATTCTGCTCTCCGGAAGGGATAGCATGTTTATTTTTGTTGATGTAATCATCGATCCCCTGAATACGACATCCCCGGTTCTTACTCTCGATTCTGTAATTTTTGAAGTCGACGGAAGAATACGATCCGTTGTGCTGATGGCCTGGGGTCAGGATGTAATATTACTCGATAATTCGGTGATTAAGACAGAGGTCTGGATTTCCGGCAAACCTTATCTTATTTATGGCAAAGTGAAGGTTGATACTGCTGAAATACTGACTGTTGAAAAGGGAACCAGAGTCTATTTCCATCGTAACAGTTCAATGTATGTTGCAGGCAGTTTAAAAGTGACAGGTACGGAGGAAGAGCCGGTTGTTTTTGCTTCGGACAGGACCGAAAAGATTTATGAGGATATACCCGGGCAATGGCAGGGAATTTTTATTGCCGGGATCAGCAAAGGTAACAGCATGAGCAATGCCATTGTAAGAAACTCAACTTACGGCATCAGGCTTGGAGAACCTGAATCTGCAGGTCTGAACGGCATACCTGACCTTAAATTGAAGAACATAAGAATTATACATTCAGGCGTGACGGGTCTGGCTGCATATTATGCTAATGTCGAAGCTGAAAATTCTGTTTTTTCACATTGCGGGTTTAATTGCGTCAGCTTGTCATCGGGCGGCGATTACCGCTTTTATCACTGCACCTTTCAGAATACATGGGAGTACGGATTAAGATTAACACCGGCTCTTCTTGTGGATGAGCGGCCTTCAGGGGCCGGCACCCCCGCAGGATCGATAAATCTTCTTCTTTTTAACAGTGTTGTTACAGGCGACCTGAACACCGAAATAGAGGTCAGTTCCAATTCGTCTGTTCCCTCCGGTTCTTACTTCTTCGATCATTGTCTTGTGAAAATGGACACATCAAAGGCATCAGTCTGGAAAAAGGATAAATTCCCCGGAACCGACGTAAACCTGAATCCCCGGTTCATCGATGCTGTCGCCTTTGATTTTCGCCCTGATACGCTGTCGCCACTTGCAGACAGGGGCAGTAATCTGCTGATTAACACCTTTCCCTCTGATATCCGCGGTTATTCAAGATTGACAGACGGACTGCCTGATATCGGAGCGTACGAAAGAAGACCCGGGGAAAAGAGAAAATTAAACTAAACCGCCATGAACCTTCAGGCTGTTATCAGGCCATTAATAATTGCAACCCTGTTAACTTTTTTGCCCGGATTCTCAAATCATGATGCCGGAGAGGTTAAGAAAATCCGCCTGATGTTTTATAATGTTGAGAATCTCTTTGATACGGAAAATGATCCGGCAACGGATGATGAGGAGTTTCTCCCGGAAGGGTCAGCGGGCTGGTCACGCTCCAGGTACCTGAGAAAACTCAATAATGTATACAAGGCAATCGCTGCCTCCGGAGAGGGCGATATGCCTGCGGTCTGTGGTTTGTGTGAGGTCGAAAACAGGAGAGTCCTTGAGGATTTGCTGAATCTTACTCCTCTTAAAGACAAATACAGTTACGGGATAGTCCATGAGGATTCGGAAGATTTAAGAGGTATAGATGTCTGTCTGATTTACCGGAACGATCTGCTGAACCTTGAGTATGCCAGGTATTTTTTCCCTGAAGATCTCCGTAAGGCGGGCTTAAAAAGCAGGAGTATCCTATACACAAAATGGAACTGGTGCGGCACATCATTTCATCTTTTTCTGAATCACTGGCCGTCAAGAAGGGGAGGGGTGACTGCTACTGAGGATGCCAGGATAAGTTTTGCCCTGGCGGTAAAACATTTTGCCGATTCTCTGAGGAAAGCGGATGGTGAGCGTACCGCTGTCATAATTGCCGGAGACTTGAACTGCAATCCCGGAAGCCCAGAGGAGAAAATCCTTTCGGATGGAGATGACAGTTCTTACATAAATCTGATATATTCTCTTTTTTCGAAGGGAAAGGGCACATACAGGTATAATGGAATATGGGAGACCCCCGACCAGGTTCTGATTTCAAAATGCCTTATTGATGGATATGAAGGGTTGCAAACAGGTCAGACCGATATTAGGATAATCGATCATCAGGAACTCCTGATCAGAGATACCAGATACCCGGGTTTCAGACCTTATTCAACCTATTACGGTTTTAGTTACCAGGGAGGTTTCAGCGACCATCTTCCCGTGGTACTTGACCTGCACTGCCGCCGTTAGTTTCAGATGGTTTAAGTCCTATCTCTGCAGCTTTCTTTATCATCAGGTCTCTGGCTGCATCATGTGAATTGGGAATAATACCGTCCAGTATTGCCTCCCTGATGTGGTTTTTGATTATTCCTACCTCCCTGCCGGGCCCTATGCCAAAGGTTGCCATTATTTCCTCTCCGCTGACGGGAGGCTGGAAATTCCTGACGGCATCCTTTTCTTCAATTTCCACCAGCTTTTTTCTGACAAGCCTGAAATTCTCAAGATGCCTGTTCTTTTTCTTTTCATTTTTGGACGTTATATCCGCCTCGCAAAGCATCATCAGGTCATCTATGTCATCGCCTGCCTCAAAAAGAAGTCGCCTTACCGCCGAATCGGTTACAGTCTCCTGCGAAAGCACTATCGGCCTGAGATGGAGATTTACCAGCTTGCTGACATATTTCATGTTTTCGTTCATGGGGAGCTTCATCCGTCTGAAAATGACCGGAACCATTTTAGCCCCGATAAATTCGTGATTATGGAAAGTCCATCCGGTCTCCTCAGAATACTTCCTTGTTACAGGCTTTGCAATGTCGTGAAGCAATGCCGCCCATCTCAGCCAGAGATTATTACTGTTGGCAGAGAGGTTGTCAAGAACCTCAAGAGTATGCAGGAAATTATCCTTGTGACCCTTGCCTGCCTTTTTCTCAGTGCCCTTCAGTCTCGAGACCTCAGGCATTATGAGCTCAAGCAGCCCGGCCCTGTCAAGCAGCATAAACCCGACGGAGGGCTTTACGCACATCATTATTTTATTTATCTCCGTGGTGATTCTTTCTGCAGATACAATCCTGATTCTTTCACGGTTCCTGATTATTGAACTGAAAGTGATTTCATCAATTGAAAAGCCAAGCTGTGCCGCAAATCTGACGGCCCTCATCATTCTTAGCGGGTCATCATCGAAAGTCTTGTCAGGATCGGACGGGGTTCTCAGAATACGTTTCTTAAGGTCTTCGAGTCCTCCGAAGGGGTCGATAAGAGTTTCCCATGTTTCTTTATTCAGACTTACCGCCAGGGCATTGATGGTAAAATCGCGGCGCAGCTGATCCTCCTCAATGGTACCGTTTTCCACAACCGGTTTACGGGAATTCCTGTTATACGACTCTTTCCTTGCACCGGTAAACTCTATGTTGTAATCACCGTAACTGAACATTGCAGTGCCGAAATTCCTGTAAACAGTCACTTTTATCTTCCTGCCCAGCCTTCCGGCAACCTTCTTCGCTATATTTTCACCGCTTCCCTTAACAACTATGTCTATATCGGCATTCTTGATTTCCCGTCCAAGCAGCAGGTCACGGACATATCCGCCAATTACGAATCCGGTGGTCTTCTCCTCCTCCAATACATCCGAAATTACCCTGAATATTTGGTCATATAGACAAATCTGCATATTTATATATGACAATTTGTTAGATTTTCCTGACAAAGTTACAATTTCCGCTTAAATTTGCCCGCGGATGGCCTGTTATAAAGATTGGTATGATAATTGAAAAATATTGAACAAATTAATAACCCGGATGTTTTATTTAAAAAAATTAAAATGACACAGCATTTAACAAAAGAGACATTTCTCACCAAGGTATTCGATTATGAGAAGAACAAGGAATGGAAATTTGAAGGAGAAAAACCATGTATTGTTGATTTCTATGCCGACTGGTGTGGCCCGTGCAAGATGGTGGCCCCGGTACTGGAGGAACTTTCGAAGGAATATGAAGGCAAAATTGATTTTTACAAGGTAGATACCGAGGCGGAAAATGAGCTTGCAGCAGTTTTTGGCATAAGAAGCATTCCCAGTCTGCTCTTTGTGCCGAAGGAAGGACAGCCGCAGATGGCGATGGGAGCCTTGCCCAAAGAGACGCTGGAACAGGCTTTCAGTGAAATCTTTGGTGTGGAAAAATAATTTTTAAAAAAAGTTACCCTGAATGTAACTTTTTTATCCGTTAACCGTTTAAATATACAGAGACAGCAGCAGACCCGTCAAATGGTCAGGATTGTTTCATAGGATTTAGGTTAGGGTATTGAGGTAGCCCGCAGAGAAAAGGTTTTCTGCGGGTTATCTTTTTATGAGAGCTCCCTGAAGATACTGTCAATTTCCTCCTCTGCACTTTTGAGTTTCTTCTGGCACTGTTTTATCAGTTCCGAGGCCCTTTTGACTTCCTTTACCAGGTTGTCAACATCAGGTTCGCCCTCCTCGATACTCCTCAGTATCCTCTCTATTTCCCCGACAGCTTCTTTAAATGATAATTCTTTTTTAGCCATGGCTTCATAGGTTATGTTTATTGTTTGATTTTTCTGTCTTCTACGCGGCTGGTTACAGATCCATCCCTGAAAATCGTAGTCACCTTGTCTCCGGTATTAACCATTTCCACGCTTTTTATTATTTCACCATCCTTAACGGTAAGTGTAAATCCGCGTTTAAGCACATTCAACGGGTCAAGGACAGAGAGTTTATTGTGTTGATATTCAAGTGTCTGTACAGCTTTCATCAGGACGTTTCTGGAATTGATCTTTATGATCTCTGCTGACCCCGAAAGGTCAGCCTGATTCCTCTTCAGGAACACTCCGGTATTTGTACGGAGCCCTTTCATGTAATCCGACAGGGTTATCATGAAACCGTTTAAAAGTTTTCTGCCCGAGAGGGTCATTTTTACCGTCAGTGCTGATAATCTTTTTCTTTCGGATGAAAGCATCATTCCCGCGACAGGCAAAAGTCTTAATCTCCAGGAACCTATTAGCTCCTTTTTATCGTCAATAATTTCCGAAGCCAGTGATGATATTTCGTTACCCAGTTCTTCGAGGATACTCTCGGCAGAAACCATTCTTTCTATCAAATAATCGGCTACGGCGGTAGGTGTTTTCAGCGCGTGAAAGGCCACTATATCGGTTACGGTGAGGTCTTTTTCATGTCCGATGCCTGTTAACACAGGGAGAGGGAACTGGGTTATGTGGTATGCAATGTTATAGTTATCAAACCAGCTTAGATCGCTCTGGCTTCCGCCTCCCCTGATAATTGCCACAGCGTCGAAAAGGCCGGCATACTCCGAAATCCTGTTCAGGGCAGATATTATGCTTTCCTCGGTTTCCTGGCCCTGCATCACTGCATCGAAGAGTGCCGTATGAAACACATAACCGTAAATGTTGCTGTTAAGATGCTTTATGAAATCATTATACCCTGCAGCATTCTTTGATGATATGACGGCTATTCTCTTCGGAGCAGGTGAGAGTTCGAGCTCCCTGTTCATCGATATTACGCCATCTTCCTCGAGCTTCAGAAGTATCTGCCTTCTTCTTAATGCCATTTCGCCCACCGTGAAAGCAGGATCAATATCCGTAATAATAAGGCTTAAGCCATATACTTCATGATACTCGATTTTTGCCCTGAAAAGAATTTTTAACCCTTCTCTCAGTCTTTCCCCTGTAATGCTCTCAAAGGAAGATTTTACAAGGCGGTACCTGTTGTTCCATATTACGGCCCTGACACGGGCCCTTACATTTGTTTCGTCAGGATGCTTTTCAATAAGTTCCAGATAACAATGCCCTGAGAAGTTCTCTTTTGCCTCGGCAATCTCAGCAAATACCCAGAAAAAGCCGGGAAGGGATGTATAGAGCGAGTCCCTTATAAGAAGCTGAAGTTCGGTGAGAGAAAGCTTTTCATTCATCGGACGGGGAGTTTGACTATTCTGTGGACTGATGAGCCGGTTGATGTGGAAATTCGTACCAGGTAAACACCCTGGTTTCTTATTATGTTTTCATCCAGGGAATATGTCCTTCCGGCATAATCCCTGAAACTTTTACTGAATATTTTAGTTCCGGTTACCGAGTACACTTCAATATCCAGATAAACAGGATCCTCCCTGAAGACTATCAATGTTCTGCCGGAGAATGGATTAGGAGCTATTGTTACCGTGTTGTCTTTTAAAAAAACCAGTCTTTTCTGGAGCGTATCCACAACTGCTCTGACATCGGGAAGTCCGTAACCGTAAAGTGAATCCGGATTTTCGGCCCTGTCGCCGCAGATATGCAGTGCATTTATTATATCCCGTGGTGATGCATTCGGTACAGCCTGCAGTATACAGGCGCACATTCCGCTCAGTACCGGGCATGAGAATGATGTGCCGCTGGCGGAAGAAAAGCTTTTTTCATTTACCTGCACTATTACGCTGACACCCTGGGCTACGTTATCAGGCTTAACCCGGTTGTCGGATGAGGGCCCTGCTGATGAGAATGCTGAAATAACATTATTTACATCCACCGCACCGGCGGAAATGACATTCGCTCCGTCGGACGGAGCGACAATTCTAACCCATGGCTTGTTTCTTTCATTTCCTGCGCTTGCAACGACCAGGATACCCTTTGAGGCTGCAATTTCCGCCGCACGTGAAATAAAAGTGGTTTTTCCATCCATGTCAGCATACTTGTAATCCATTTCCGGATCGTCAAAAGTGGAGTAGCCCAGCGATGTGGAAATTATGTCTGCTCCGGCGCTGTCGGCAAATTCTGCCGCTGCAGCCCAGTAATCTTCCTCCGCCGGGAATTCGGTTGAAGTGTCCTCTGTCCTGAAGAGCCAGTAGGAGGCCCCGGGCGCCGAACCCCTTATGAATCCCGGCGAATCTCCTGCCAGCACTGAGAGAACTGCCGTGCCGTGGTTATGGAAGCTGTAAACATTTTCAGATTTCCTGACAAAATCGTAGGTGCCTTTAATCCTGTTTGTCAGCCTGAGGTTTGAAAGCGAAGAAATAATATCAGCGTTGTAGAACCCTCCGTCGAGGACGGCAATGGTTACTCCGCTGCCGTCAAAACCCGAATTGTGCAGGCTTCTGCCGTTCAGCATCATAACGGGGTTATCGTAGTCAAATAATGATTTCTCTTCATAGCTGGTGTCAAGTTTATCGGTATAACCGCTTTTGCCAACCGGTCTTTTAACGATTGCAACCTCTCTGACAAAGCCTTGAGATTGAAGGATACCGGCTGCATCAGGGTTACTGCCGGTAAAGAGTGCACTGTTGAGCCATTTTGAGCACGAGTGCAGAGAAAAACCAAGGTTTGCAATTGCATCAAGATAAGGTTTATACACCGGAAGATCGTATATGTCTGGGTATGGAATACCGTATTTTATTCTTCTGGCTATGGCTTTACTGCCGAGCAGTTTTCCGGGAGCATATGAACCCGGATTAATTCCACCTTTGTCCTTGAAGTAAACCCTGAAAAAATAATCTCCTGCCTGTCCGTTGCAACTTTCTCCGCGAAAAGCAGGAAGAAGCGTTGCAGTAAGGATGAAGAGGTACAGCAGTGACTCTTTTTTTTTAATCACCATAAGGAGCCGGTTTTTTCCGGATCGCTGTATTTCCGGCTGACAACATCAAGTGAATCGAGCAGGGCATTCTCTTTGAAAAAATCGGGATCCGATACCAGTCCGGCAACGTAATTCAGCTCTTTACGTAGCGTTCCGTCGGGGTTATATATTAACCATTTCCCCTCGCGCCTGTCGTTGCTGTATTGTCCTTTGTACTGCAGGTTCCCGTTGCTGTGAAATATCTCATACGGGCCGTTGAGCTTGCCGTCGCGGTAGGTGGCCCTCAGAAAAATTATTCCTCCGGGGCGGTACTGTTCCCATTGACCGTTCCTGACATCATTTATATATGTCAGTTTTTCAGCTATTGTTTTATCGGGATGATATCTGAAAGAGGGTCCGTTCTTCAGGTTATCCCTGTAGGTCTCTTCAGCCACAAGGTAGCCCTGTATTACTGAGGAGTAAAATGACCATTTGCCTTCACGTTTCCGGTTTATGTATTTTCCAGCCGAAGCAATAAACCCGTTACTGTGGAAGAAAATGGCATCGGCCTCTTTCCCGTCGCTGCTGTAAAACAGCACAGACTGCAGGGTGTCATTCTCATAATATCTTTTAAAGACTCCGGAAGGATTATCATCCTTAAAATATCCTTCATACCGGGTTTTGCCGGATGGGTATTTCTGTATCCAGTAGCCCTGTCTTTTCCCGTCCTTGTCGAACCTGTTGATTGTATCGGCCTGCTGACCGGCAAGTAACCAGGGAAGGACAAAAAGCATTATGATGCATGACAGGTGTCGCATTCTTCTCAGCTTAAGCATCTGTAAAAGTAAAAAAAATCCCGCAACGGTGTGCGGGATTTTAAGGTGGTAATGTTTGTTATTTGACTTCCTCGAAATCGACATCAGTAACCTCGTCGGTGCCGCTTTTCTTGCTGCTTCCCTGTGATGTCTGGCCGGCTGATGCATCCGGGCCGGGTTGTCCCGATGCCTGTGCAGCCCTGTACATCTCTTCTGAGGCCGACTGCCACTTGCTGTTAAGGTCGGCCAGGGCGGTATCAATAGCGGATACGTCCTGTGCTTTGTGAGCCTCTTTAAGTTTCGAAAGGGCCTGCTCTATGGAACTGCGGTTGGCCGGACTGAGTTTATCCCCGAATTCCTTAAGCTGCTTCTCGGTCTGGAAGATCATACTGTCGGCAGCGTTGATTTTATCAACCTTTTCACGTGCTTTCCTGTCGGCTTCTTCATTGGCTTTGGCTTCGTCCTTCATCCTCTTTATCTCCTGCTCGGTAAGGCCTGAAGAGGCTTCAATCCTGATCTTCTGCTCCTTGCCTGTGCCTCTGTCCTTTGCCGACACATGGAGTATGCCGTTGGCATCAATGTCGAATGTTACCTCAATCTGCGGAACACCCCTTGGAGCGGGCGGAATACCATCGAGATGGAAACGTCCGATAGTCTTGTTTCCTGCCGCCATTGGCCGTTCGCCCTGGAGTACATGTATCTCCACAGATGGCTGGCTGTCGGCCGCCGTGGTGAAGACTTCCGTTTTTCGGGTAGGAATTGTGGTGTTGGCTTCGATGAGTTTGGTCATTACCCCGCCCAGAGTCTCGATACCGAGAGAAAGGGGAGTAACATCAAGCAGAAGTACATCCTTCACCTCACCTGTAAGGACGCCACCCTGGATTGCGGCACCTACTGCAACAACCTCATCAGGGTTCACACCCTTTGAAGGCACCCTTCCGAAGAATTTCTCAACTATCTGCTGTATTGCAGGGATGCGTGTGGATCCCCCAACAAGTATCACCTCGTCAATGTCGGAGGGTTTCAGACCCGCATCCTGAAGAGCCTTTTCGCACGGAGGAATGACCGATTGAATAAGGCTGTCGCAGATCTTCTCAAACTGAGCCCTTGTTAATGTTTTGACAAGATGCTTGGGAATGCCGTCAACAGGCATTATATACGGAAGATTTATTTCGGTGGTGGTTGAGCTTGAAAGTTCGATCTTGGCCTTCTCTGCAGCCTCTTTAAGCCTTTGCATTGCCATCGGGTCTTTCCTCAGGTCGATACCGTTTTCTTTCTGGAATTCCGAGGCAAGCCAGTCTATTATCAGGTGGTCGAAATCGTCACCGCCAAGGTGAGTGTCGCCGTTTGTTGATTTTACTTCAAATACACCGTCGCCAAGCTCGAGTATTGAGATGTCGAATGTGCCGCCTCCAAGGTCGAAGACGGCGATCTTCAGATCCTGTGCCTTTTTGTCAAGTCCATAGGCAAGAGATGCAGCGGTGGGTTCGTTTATGATTCTCCTGACATTCAGTCCTGCAATTTCCCCGGCCTCCTTGGTGGCCTGTCTCTGCGAATCGCTGAAATATGCAGGAACGGTAATAACCGCATCGGTCACCTCCTGGCCAAGGTAATCCTCTGCAGTCTTTTTCATCTTCTGAAGAATCATTGCCGATATCTCCTGGGGAGTATACAGCCTGTCCTCAATCTTTACACGGGGGGTGTTGTTTTCGCCCCTGATGACAGGGTATGTCACCCTTTCAATCTCTTTCTGAACCTTGTCATAGGTTTCTCCCATAAACCTTTTTATGGAATAGACCGTCTTTTTTGCATTGGTTATTGCCTGCCTCTTTGCAGGATCGCCTATTTTTCTTTCACCATTCTCTACAAAAGCCACCATGGATGGCGTTGTCCTCTTGCCTTCGCTATTGGGTATGACTACAGGCTCGTTGCCCTCCATAACGGCCACACAAGAGTTGGTGGTCCCGAGATCTATACCTATTATTTTTCCCATAATTTCTGAATTTAATTTGCCATTATATGCTGTTATGTTTTATCAATGTTTATGCCAACATGTTTTATGGGATTTTATATGACAAAACGGCAGATTTAAAGAGTGTGTTTATTCTCAAAAGTCAGGTTTTAAGGTTTGGGGAGAATAAAAATTAGTAGCTTTGTATCCTTAAATCAATAAATAAGGGTATGTCGGTACTTAAAACGGTAAAAAGAGTCACTACTCATGTTCTGTACGAAATGAAGCTGAAGCGGGAGAAGATCGCCATGCTGACGGCTTATGACTATTCCTTTGCCAGGATACTTGATGAGGCCGGTATAGATGTCATACTCGTGGGCGATTCCGCATCAAATGTGATGGCAGGTTATGAGACCACACTGCCGATAACCCTCGACAACATGATTTACCATGCTTCATCGGTGGTAAGAGGGGTAAAGAGGGCTCTGGTAATTGTTGATCTTCCTTTCGGAACATATCAGGGCAATTCCCGGGAAGCGCTGGCTTCGGCAATAAGAATAATGAAGGAGACCGGGGCTCATGGTGTAAAGCTGGAAGGCGGGGAACAGGTGGCTGAATCGGTTGAGAGAATACTGTCGGCGGGTATACCTGTCATGGGCCACCTCGGACTGACTCCGCAGGCTATCCATAAATTCGGAACATACGTTGTTAGGGCAAAAGAAGAAGAGGAGGCGAGAAAGCTTATGGAAGATGCGGCACTCCTCGAGAAACTTGGCATCTTTGCCCTCGTTCTTGAAAAGATCCCTGCAAAACTGGCAGGCGAAGTCACTGCGAACCTTAAGATACCGGTAATTGGTATTGGAGCCGGACCCCAGACCGACGGACAGGTGCTGGTGCTTCATGACATGCTTGGAATTAACCAGGAATTCAGCCCCCGTTTTCTCAGGAGATATCATAATCTTTATGCCGAAATAAAGGGTGCGGTGCAGACATACATCAACGACATCAGAACACTTAATTTCCCAAGTGAAAAGGAACAGTATTGAACCTGGATACTTCATTACAGATCCTGTACGAGGATAATCATCTGATTGCCGTAAACAAGAAAGCATCAGATCTTTCGCAGGGTGACAGTTCGGGCGATGAACCGCTTGATGCCAGAATAAAACGTTACCTGGCCGTAAAATACAATAAACCGGGCGAAGTTTTTCTCGGAGTGGTTCACAGGCTCGACAGGCCTGTCAGCGGTGTTGTACTTTACGCCAGAACCTCAAAGGCCCTTGCAAGAATGAATGAGATATTCCGTACCAGGGAGGTAAGGAAGATTTACTGGGCTGTGGTGTCGGAGAAGCCGCCGCAGGCAGAGGGCAGGCTCGAAAATTATCTTCGAAAAAACGAAAAACAAAACAAGAGTTTTGTCTACAATGAACCTTCTGAAGGGACGCGCAGGGCTGAACTGACGTACAAACTTGCAGGTGTTTCTGAAAGATATTATCTGCTTGAGATTGAACTTCATACCGGACGTCACCACCAGATCAGGGCACAGCTCGCTGCCGCCGGCATGCCGGTAAAAGGCGATCTGAAATATGGTGCAAAACGCTCTAACCCCGACGGAAGCATCTCACTCCATGCCAGGAGCCTTCAGTTCATCCATCCTGTTAAAAAGGAGGAGATACTGATAATTGCACCCCTTCCCCAAACAGGCATCTGGAAACTATTTGAGGGTAAATAAAAATGGAAAGACCGGCGAAATACTTCTCACCGGCCTTTCGGGGGTTGTCAATGAAAGCCTGATCGGATTTAATCACTTACTGCAAAGATATGCCCCAATACAGGGCCTCACAGTTAAAAGCAGGTTAAAACTGGTTAAGGAAAAGTTAAAAGATTACCCGTAAAAACTTTATAAGTTAACTTTGCAGTATGAGAAGCAAGGTATTCATAGGCCTGGTTGCCATGATGATACTCTCCATTGCAGGTATCTCGTGGGTGCAGTTTACCTGGATGCGGAACGCCATACGCACAACAAATGAGAGCTTCAACAATGCAGTTTTTATGAGCCTTAACAACGCCGCCGGAGAGATAGAATCATATCATAGAATGAGCCTCTACAATAACTTCCCGAATAACAATCCTTTCAGCTTCCGGAGCGACACTTCACTGCCGCTGACAGAGTTCTTCAGCATGGGCAGCTTCTTTTCAGGAAACAGCGGCACACTGAGTTATAACTACAGCAGGCAGTCAGCCGACGGAAAAAATATCACCAGGAGCGGGGTTATTAACCTCGATACTTTAAATAGACAGGGAATGCGCGATGAGGATTCCCTCCTTGTTGTCGCATCAGGAGACTCACCCGGAGAGGTTAAGATTGTTAAAAGGAAGGATCTGAACGGAAACAACAGTAAGTCCGTTGTGATGACCCAGTCTGATTTTATTTCATGGATCAGAAAACGTTCCGATGAACTAAGAAACATGAGCGACAGGATGATCAGGGAGATATTTGAATCGGAAGTAAACTACCGCCCCGACCCCGGGCTGATAAAAAACATCCTAATGAGCACATTCCCGTTTTTCGGAATCAACACTCCGTTCGAATTTGCGGTTATTGAAAACGGCGAACCCCTCTACGTGTCATCTGAAAAGATTAACAGAAGCGATTACCTGAAAAGTATTTATAAGGTCAGACTGTTTGACGAAAACCTGCTGCGCCAGGGTATTATCCTGTCGGTGGTTTTCCCTTCCCGCACAAATTATGTACTCGGATCTATCTCATGGATGCTTATCGGATCATCCCTTTTCTCACTGTTCATTCTTTCCACTTTTGCATTAAGCATATTCTTTATACTGAGACAGAAGAAAATTTCGGAGGTAAAGTCGGATTTCATAAACAACATGACCCACGAGTTTAAGACTCCGATTGCAACCATCTCCCTCGCAGCCGATACAATTACAAATCCGCGTGTGATAAAGGATGAAAAAAGCATCAGGCACTTTGCAGGCATGATTAAGAAGGAGAATGAGCGGATGAACAAGCAGGTTGAGACAATTCTCCAGCTTGCATCGCTCGACAAGAAGGAGATAGAGTTCAGTTTCGGGGATGTCTCTGTTCACACTATAATCCGGAAGAGTATTGACACCGTCGATCTGCTCATACAGCAGAAGCATGGCACAATTATTACTGACCTGAAGGCTGATCCCGACACCGTATGGGGAGATGAGGAACATCTCGGGAACCTGGTGCATAACCTGCTGGATAATGCCATTAAGTATTCTCCCGAGAAACCTGAGATAAAGGTAAGCACCAGGAACCAGGAGAATGGTATTCTTTTAATGGTTGAAGACAAGGGTATCGGAATGTCGAAGAGCGTGCAGGCAAAGATTTTTGAACGCTTTTACAGGCAGACAAGCGGCAATGTTCATAATGTGAAGGGCTTCGGACTCGGACTGAATTATGTAAGATCGATAGTGGAAGCCCACAGGGGAAACATTTCAGTCGACAGCGAACCGGGCAAAGGAAGCTGCTTTAAGGTCTTTCTGCCCTATAAATTCATATAAACTGAGCACTATGACAAAACAACCGGTTAAAATATTTCTCGTTGAAGATGACCTCAGCTTCGGATCCGTGTTGAAGTCGTATCTCGAGCTTAATGACTATTCCGTTGAGTGGGTCGACGACGGGAAATATGCCCTGGATACATTCAGAAGAGGCACCTTCGACCTCTGTATCCTCGATGTCATGCTTCCGAATATAGATGGATTCACCATTGGCAGTGAGATCAGGAAAATAAATCCTCTGATACCGGTTATTTTTCTGACGGCAAAGAAGCTCAAGGAGGACGTGCTGAAAGGTTACGGGGTTGGGGGAGATGATTATATCACCAAACCGTTCGACACCGATATACTTCTGGCAAAGATAAAGGCAATCATAGCCAGGCGCGACACCGGCAGCCATACCCGGGAAATATACGAAATAGGCAAGTTCAGCTTCAATTTCAGACTCCGGATACTTAAATCGGGAGATAAGGAAATAAAACTGAGTCCAAAGGAAGCCCAGCTTCTGGAAATGCTGGCTAATAATCCCAACTCGCTGATTCCGCGCGAAATGGCATTAAAGAAAATATGGGGTTCAGACGATTATTTCACTGCACGCAGCATGGATGTGTACATCACCAAGCTGAGAAAATATTTATCCGATGATGAATCAATTACCATCAAAAATATACACGGGGCAGGATTTCAGCTTATAATCAGGGAGAACCCTGGCTCAGATTCTTAGTGTTGAATTTCAGCGGCAGCAGGTTATCAACACCCTGTATTACAATAGTTTTGTTTGTGCCGTACAGAATTATCTCAATCTTTCTTCCGTTCCGGTATTCCTCTTCGGCAATTACCTGTCTGCAGTTACCGCACGGCGGCACCGGCTCGGCGGTAAAACCTTCACCGCCTGAAGCTGCAATTGCAATAGCCACAGGAGTGACTCCCGGCATGGATGAAGAGGCGGCTGCGATAGCATTTCTCTCAGCACATACGCCGGATGGGAATGCAGCATTTTCCACGTTGCAGCCTGAGATAATCTTTCCATTCTCAAGCCTCAGTGCAGCTCCTACCCTGAAACCGCTGTAAGGTGCATAGGCATTTCCGGAAGCCTTTATTGCAGCCAGGATAAGTTCCGTTCTTTCCCTCCCCGGATCCTCCCCCGGTTCGTACTCAGTCCATCCGATACTTATATCTGTTTTTTTCACAATCCCGTCAATTATTTACGCTAAGATAGAAATATTTGACCTCAGTTTCCAAACGTTCTTCTCCGGATGGTTGATAACTCTCATCTTAATGTGGATTAAGTAATATTCTTCCATGATCCCAGTTTAATATTTTTGTTGCGATTATCTGTTAAAACAGTTAAATGAGAAAAGAGAGGCAAATAGTTTTCCTTCTGTTTTGTTTACTCGCCCTGACATGGTCGTGCGGGCCCTCAAAAACACTCGTTTCCACTCAGCCTGTACCTGCTTCTGCCCGCGAATATATCGACAGGTACAGTGAAATAGCTATGAGCGAGATGCGCAGAACAGGCGTGCCTGCCAGCATTACTCTTGCCCAGGGTATCATTGAATCGGGCAACGGGCGAAGCAGGCTCGCGGTAGAAGGAAACAATCATTTTGGCATAAAGTGCCATAATGACTGGACAGGCCCGACAATCAGGCATCACGACGACCGTCGCAATGAATGCTTCAGAAAGTACCGCAGCGCAGAGGAATCATTTAAAGATCATTCCGACTTCCTGAAAAATACCCCGCGTTACCGTTTTCTTTTTGATCTCGACCCCGCCGACTACAAAGCTTGGGCAAGGGGACTTAAAAGAGCCGGTTACGCCACCAATCCTGATTATGCAGGTATGCTGATAAGAAAAATAGAGGAATATGGCCTTTATGAATACGACAGGCTTGTGATTTCAGGAAATTACGGTAAACCTGAAGCCAGACCGCGTGAAACAGAAAGAAACAACAGGGAAACATATCAGCAGCAGGCCGGGAGGAATGAAAATGAAAGATTTAGGTCAGGTATTAATGAGGCAACCTCCACGGGAGAAATTGTGAAGGAAAACAACAGAATCAAGTATATAATTGTTAACGAAGGAGATACGCGGACTTCTATTGAAAAGGAGTATAAACTTTTAAGGTGGGAACTGGCCAGGTACAATGAGTTGCCTGAAGATTTTACGGTTTCTCCCGGTCAGATTCTTTATCTTCAACCCAAACGCAACAAGGCCGAATTTGGAAAAGATTACCATATCGTTGCTGACGGTGAGACTATGTATTCAGTTTCACAAATGTATGGTGTCAAACTTGACAGGCTCTACCGGATGAATCGTATGGAGACAGGGATGGAGCCGGCTGCGGGCGAAAAACTATGGCTCAGGCGCGTTAAGCCGGTTTATTAGCCGATATTTCACACTCTTTAAGTGATATTCCCCTGAGGAATTCTGAAACACTCATTTTTTTCCTGCCTTCGAGCTGAAGTGTTATGATCTTAAGATCACCTTTACCGCAGGTCACGGTAAGAGTGGTTTTATTATCGGTGATAATGGTTCCGGGTT
>ERZ795052.2888-NODE-2888-length-19883-cov-5.929494_pt1 | contig 19883 bp, 20 predicted proteins | sample MGYA00375136_ERZ795052 | MGnify/ENA primary metagenome ERZ795052 (study PRJEB30181, sample SAMN05720156) | activated sludge metagenome | isolation source: Anaerobic digester | place: Japan | collected 2015-05-26 ... | reverse complement strand
ATAAAGGAGCAGCAGAAAATTATAGAATCACAGAAAGATGAACTTGAATCCCTTAAAGAACGCCTTTCGGCTATTGAGGCGATGATGGGGAACAAATAAGAATCCGGTGGTTTGCGAAACCGGTAGTTAGCGGCTATAGTGTTTGCTGGACTTGGAGGTTTTTCACACAAAGACCACAAAGGACACAAAGGTTGTGCATAGCTCAACAGCAAGGTAACACTTATTTATTACCTTTGTCGCGTCACTTTAAAAATGTCGCTATGCGCAAGATAACCTTCGTTTTTTCCATATTGACCATTCTTTTCATCTTCAATACTTTCAACAGCCGGGCTCAGGCAGATAAAAATCAGATGGCCGGCTCGTGGCTCGGCAGCCTTGAAGTGGGAGCCCTGAACCTCAGGCTGGTTTTTAACCTTGCCCTCAGCGAAAAAGATTCCCTCACCGCCACACTCGACAGCCCCGACCAGGGCGCAAAAAATATTCCGCTGGGTAAAGTTACCTTCACCGGCGACAGCCTGAAGATTGAGGCTCCGCTGCTCGGCGGACGCTACGACGGAAGGGTCGTAAGCGGGACCGAAATAAACGGAACATGGCAGCAAAGCGGCCAGAAATTCACTGCAAATCTCCGGAAGCTTCCGGCACAGTTCACGCTCAACAGGCCACAGGAACCAAAACCTCCCTTCCCCTACCGAACCGAAGAGGTCTTGATCCCGAATAAAAAATTCAACATATACCTCTCCGGCACTCTCACCATTCCTGAAGGCGAAGGACCGTTCCCCGTGGCAGTGCTCATCACCGGCTCAGGCGCACAGAACCGCGATGAGGAGCTTATGGGTCATAAGCCCTTTCTCGTACTTGCAGATTACCTCACCCGTCACGGTATCGCGGTGCTCAGGTACGACGACCGCGGCGTGGGCAAATCGCAGGGCAGCTACGCCACCGCAACAAGTGCCGACCTCGCCACCGACGCCGAGGCTGCTTACCTGTTTCTCTCGGGCCATAAGGACATAAATAAATCGTTCATCGGCCTTATCGGTCACAGCGAAGGAGGACTGCTCTCATGTATGACAGCCTCATCAAATCCGGGCATCGCATTTGTGGTATCACTTGCCGGACAGGGCGTTAAGGGAGAAGAGATTCTTTACAGGCAGCAGGCCGACATCAGTCGCGCCTCGGGGATGAGCGAGGCCGCCATTAAGGATGCCCGCGACATCAACCGGCAGCTCTATGCCGTCGTCAAAAAAGAGAAGGACAACCTGAAAGCCGAAAAGAAAGTGATGGATACTTATCTCAAAATCCTGAAGAAGAAGAAACTCTCTCCCCGGGAAATTGAAGACCGCATGGCTCAGCTCAGCAGCAGCTTCAACGCTTCCACATACCCGTGGTTCAGGTATTTCCTCACAGCCGACCCGGCCACCTACTGGAAAAATGTTAAATGCCCGGTACTTGCACTTAACGGGGAAAAAGACCTTCAGGTGGCTGCCGACGTTAACCTGCCGGCAATAGAAAAGGCCGTGAAGGCAGGAGGCAATAATAATGTCACCGTAAAGTCATTTCCCGATCTCAATCACCTTTTCCAGCACTGCAGCACGGGTCTTCCTGCCGAGTACGGCAAGATAGAAGAGACAATGTCGACAGAAGTGCCTGATACAATTGCACGGTGGATCAGGAGCCTGAAGTGATGCCGGTTATCTTTCTTAATACCGTTTTTCCTTTGGATGTAATCCCGGGCGAGCCTTCCTCCATCACCGAACGTATTGAAGCAGCAACTTCATTGCCAAGCTGCGGGTAAAGCACCGTCAGCCTGTAAAGTATCTCCATTGCATAAGCCTTAATGGCTATCGCCGTATCGGGCGAGTTGAGTCCCGAAAGACAGTAATCGGCCAACATTCCATGCTCCCCCTCCGAAAAGGCTTGCATGTCACAGAACGACAGAATTCTCATAAACGACCTGATTACGCTTTCGTTTTTCATATAAGGAAGAGTCCGGACAATTTTGTGAAGATGAGGTTGAATTATCTCCGGATATTTATCGCACACTTTTGTAAGGACCCATGATGCCCTGAAGGCCAGTTTGTTTTCGTTGTTATAAGAATATTCCAGCAGCTTTTCCGGCAGAGCCGGGTGAATTAAGGCAGATCCGGCCAGCCAGTCGGCCTCCTTCATCGACATAAGCCTGTTGATAAAATCAATAAGCTCCTGTTCGTTAAGAGGCGCCCCCTCTTCATCCGGAATGGTTCTGCAGCCCTCATTCTCCTGTTCCCTGCTCTTTGCTGTTGCCAGGGCGAGGTACTGTTCCGCCACCAGGACATCAGCTTCCAGGAAATCGACCCCTGGCAGGTCAGCGGGCACTATCCATCTGTATGCTTTATGTTCCTTTAATTCAGGTTCTTCAATAAGTGTGTCGCACACAAATGGGATCAGCCTGATCTTTATTGTGCCGTAATCATATTCAACCGGTTCGAGCCTCCCGCATATTACGATATCCATCACCAGTTCCTCCCTTATCTCTCTCAATATGCAATCCTCGAAAGCCTCCCCCTGCCGGCACTTTCCTCCCGGGAATTCCCATTTCAGGGGATGGCCGCTTTTCTCACCCTTCTGCACAATGAGAATCCTTTCCATCTCATCCCTTATTATTGCACAGGTAACATCAATCATTTTCTCCCAATATCTTTCATCTGTCATTTTGCGACCAGGAATATTCTTACCCGCCGGCTTACAACTCTTCGTACTGCGGGATGACCATCAGGTATTCCCATCTGTTTTCGTCGTGGTAAATACGGCATGCATAGTTGATCAACCCGTTGGTAACAACAACATAAGGCACCCTGTAATTCATGTTATAGGTGATCACCTGGTCTATCACCTTTTCGTCGAGCGGCACATCGTACGATTTGCATTCGACAATCATAACAGGCCTGCCTTCGCGGTTATGAACGAGGATATCCGCTCTTTTCCTGAGGTTGTTTATTTTAAAAGTCACCTCCACCCCCATGAGGCCCGCCGGGTAGCCACCGCATGTAACAAGGTAGTTTATGAAATTCTGCCTTACCCATTCTTCAGGGGTGAGCCGCACATACCTTCCCCTGATCCTGTCAAAAATCATTTCATTGCCTTCATCTCCGGATATTTTCAGGGAGCACCTGGGCAGATTGAGTTCGGGCAGATTCACTTAAGTTTTGTATTTTTGGACCACGATAACATATCCAAATATATTGTTTTATAATTACTCAGTCAATAATGAAAACCAAGGAAGATATAGTAACCAACTGGCTACCCCGATACACCGGCAAATCGCTCGACAGTTTCGGAAGGTATTTTCTCCTTACCAATTTCAGCAATTACCTTGAACTGTTTGCGAAATGGCACAATGTGGAGGTTGAGGGAAAGAACAGGAATATGCCCAGCGCCACAGCCGACGGGATAACAATGCTTAACTTCGGGATGGGCAGTCCGAATGCTGCCACCGTGATGGACCTTCTCAGTGCCGTAAAGCCCCATGCAGTGCTTTTCCTGGGCAAGTGCGGAGGCCTGAAGAAGAAGAACAAGCTGGGTGATCTGATTCTTCCCATTGCAGCAATACGCAGCGACGGTACCTCGAACGATTACCTCCCGCTCGAAGTTCCGGCACTGCCGGCCTTTAAGATCCAGATAGCTGTGTCGACCGTAATAACAAGGAATAACCTTGATTACTGGACAGGCACAGTTTATACGACTAACAGAAGGGTATGGGAATATGATGACAGGTTTAAAAAATATCTTGTAAAAACCAGGGCCATGGCCATTGACATGGAAACCGCCACAATCTTTACTGTTGGTTTTGCCAATGAGATTCCGGTGGGCGCCCTGCTCCTTGTTTCTGACCAGCCGATGATTTCAGCGGGAATCAAAACGGAAGCCTCCGACAAACATGTAACCGACAGGTTTACCGAGACCCATCTTAAGATAGGCATTGAGGCGCTGAAGGAGATCCGCGATAAGAGACTATCCGTAAAACATCTCAGGTTCTGACTATGCCTGTCAAAAGCTACGAAGAGATACTCAAAGACCTGAAGAACAGGATATTCAGCACAGTTTACCTGCTTGCCGGAGAGGAGTCATACTACATTGATGAAATTACAGGATATATCGAGCAAAACATTCTTGACGAATCGGAAAGGGCATTCAATCAGCAGGTTTTTTACGGTAATGAGGTCACCGCTGCGCAGATCAGCGACACCGCCCGCCGTTTTCCGATGATGGCTGCCCATTTTGTCGTGATTGTAAAGGAGGCTCAGAACATCAAAAAGCTCGAGGACCTGGTTCATTACGTCCAGAACCCTCAGCCGTCAACCATCCTTGTAATCAACTACAAACATAAAACCCCGGATAAAAGGACAAAATTCGTTAAGGCCGTGATAGAAAACGGGGTCTATTTTGAGTCGAACAGGCTGCGCGATTATGAGGCGCCGGCATGGATAGGAAGGTACCTGATGACAAGGGGCATAAAGGCCGATGCCGTTGCAACCCAGCTGCTGGTCGATTACCTCGGCACCGACATCCATAAGATTATAAATGAACTCGATAAGCTTATCATAACTCTTCCCGAAGGCAAGCCCGTTATCACCGCCGCACATATAGAGAAGAATATCGGCATAAGCAAGGATTTCAATATTTTTGAACTTCAGAGAGCGGTAGGCGAGAAAAATGCATACAAAGCGGCCCTCATCATAAAGCATTTCGAAGGTAACCCGAAGGATAACCCTGCCACACTTGCAATCGTAAGCCTGGGTTCATATTTCACCAAAATCCTCACCTATCATTACCTCACTGATAAATCAAAAAACAACGTTGCCTCTGCCCTCGGTATAAACCCGTACTTTGTAAAGGAATACGAAACTGCGGCAACGCGCTACAGCGCCAGACAGGTGGTTGAGATAATAAGCCTCCTGCGCACATTCGACCTTAAGGCGAAGGGCTTTGGCGACACAAGCAGTACCGAAGGCGACCTCCTCAGGGAGCTTGTTTTTAAAATCATGCACGTGAAATGATGAAGAAGGCGATCTTTCTCGACCGCGACGGAGTAATTAACACCAAGGGTGAGGAATACTATATTTACAAAAAAGAGGATTTTAAACTTAACGACGGAGTGATTTCAGCCCTTACATGGTTTATATCAAAGGGCTATATTTTAATTGTAGTTACCAACCAGGGCGGCATAGCCAAAGGGCTTTATACCCGCGAGGATGTGGAGGAACTTCATGAGTTCATGGCTGATCTGCTGAAAGTGCACGGGGTGTTTCTAACTGCTGTGTACTATTGTCCCCATCACCCCGATATTGAGCCATGCGAATGCCGGAAACCCGGCACACTGTTTTTCGAGGAGGCAATAAAGAAATACTCAATAAGCCGCTCAGAGTCGTGGATGATCGGCGACAGCGACTCAGATATAGAAGCGGCTCAAAGGGCCGGACTCAAAAGCGTTAAGATACCCACAAACGGAAATATGATGGAGCTTATCGTAAAAAAGGGGATAATAAAGTAGCTGTCAGTTCATGTCGGGCGATTCCGGAAAATCGGCCCATGCACGGTATTTCTTATTGAGGCCTTTCAGAACCCTCCTCCATGAGTCAGGTCCGCCACCTGCCATTATCATTTCGGGATTAACCTGTACTATCACCCATGAATTTTCCTTCAGCTCCCTTTCCAGCTGCCCTGCCGACCAGCCTGAATACCCCAGGAAAAACCTGATCTGGTGAGGCTTGATCCTGTTGAAGGAGATAAGTTTGCGCAAAGTGTCGATTTCCCCGCCCCAGTATATATCCCTGTAAACATGAACACTCCCGGGTATTGACTCTCCGAGAGTATGGATATAATGAAGCGTGTCGGGAGCGACGGGCCCGCCCATATTGAGATTCTCCTCCCAGTTGTCAAAACCATCTATGGTGTCACTTACCTTCAGATCGAGTTTCTTGTTAAGTATAAAGCCCACAGAACCTTCCGGTGTGTGCTCGGTAAGGAACACAATGCTCCTGTTAAAGAAAGTGTCGGCAAGGAAAGGCTCCGAAATAAGCACCTTTCCTTTCTCCGCGATCTTATCCTCGGGAAGTATGCTGAAAAGGTCAAATTCCTGACTAGTGTTCATAATTACCCCAAAATAATCAATTTTTAAATATCAAATACCGTTCCATTCATTAAAACACCTGTAACGCCAGTTTGTTGTGCAATTGCACCGGTTTCCTTATGTTGAAATAGTCACCGGCAAAATGCAATGATTAAAAATATTTTAACGCAAATCCCCGTTTCCTTCAAATATTATATCAATTCAGGCATTTACTTTATATTTTATATCTTTTTAAAGATTTTTATAATATTTCTCCACCAAATCTTAATTTATTTCAGATTTTATTTTATTTTTGCCTGATTTTACAAAATGACAGAAAAAAGCTCACTAAGGATTGAAGGAAACAAGGCTGTACTGTACATCCGGGAGAGGATGTGTGAAACAGCCGACGAGCTGCTGAGAAGCAGTAAATTCAGAACCGTACTTGATCTGGCGCTCCGGAAGCTTGAGAAAAGCAATTCTCCTCTGCTGGCGGTTTTCAATGAAAGTCATGTTACCAAAGAGGCCGTAGACGACCTTGTCGAGACTCTTTCGGGACTCGATAAATATAAAATTGATGTTCTTAAACAGATAAGCCCGTGCTCAGAACCATTTATCCGCGACAGGCAGCTGCTGCATGGCTTTGTGGAATATCTGTATGACTTCTGGCGACATTTTGACAGGTTTATCATTAACGACTCGGAAGGCGACAGGCTTGACAAAAGGCCGTACCGCACATTCAATGAGACCATTGAGCACCTGACCCATCTTATCCGTACTGTATACCGTCATATCCAGGAGAACATTACCGGCACCCATCCGATGGTTTACCGCCAGGTACCGGCCGGAGGTGAGATGGCGGTTATATGCCTTCCTATGAAGATACCCTACATAGGATCTGTCTACAAGAAACTTGACAACATCCTGATAATAAGACAGATGTTAATATATCCGCCGCTGGTGATACAGCAGCCGATGAACAAACGGACAGGCCATTTCAGAAAAGTAAATGTTAACCCCCTGGAGCTTTTCAATATCAATCCTGCGGAATACCTTTGCTACCCGGCTAAGGTGGGCAAGCTCCTGATAATGGTGGTCTTTCATATTTCATTCTTCGAACTCGGGCTTTCACTCTGCAACCTGTTCGAAATTGCAGGTGAAGAAGATCTTGCAGGGAAGCCTGATGCAATTTTCATCTATGGCGCACCTGGCGGAGACATTCTTGACAGCCTGGCAGACTGTCCCACGGTTTTCCATGATGATTCCGAAAACGGCATATTTGTAGCTGCAGTTCCTGCCAGGCCGGAATTCGGTTATTTCGGTTACCTGAAGAAAATGGTGCTCACCCTTCATAATGCAATAAAAATGAAGGAGGATCATCTGCCCTTCCACGGAGCCATGGTAAAGATCATGCTCCAGGGAAATAAGGAGGCCACAGTCCTGATGATAGGCGACACCGGCGCCGGAAAATCCGAAACCCTGGAAGCCCTCAGAATCCTTGGAGAGAAGGATATCAGGCAGCTTGTGATAATTGCTGACGACATGGGTTCAATCGAATTTGACGAAGAAGGGTATCCGGTGGGTTATGGGACAGAAACCGGAGCTTTCCTCAGACTCGACGATCTGCAGCCGGGTTACGCCTACGGACACCTCGACAGGTCCATCATAATGAACCCCAGCCAGGTGAATGCAAGAATAGTGTTCCCCGTAACAACCTATGCAAACGTCGTGAAGGGCCACAGGATTAATATAATCCTGTACGCCAACAACTACGAAGAAACAGGACCCGGCAAACCTGTTATTGAGCGATTCAAAACACCCGAAGAAGCTCTTGAAGTTTTCAGCCGCGGAAGGGTTATGAGCAAGGGAACCACCACCTCGAGCGGAATTGTTGAATCCTATTTCGCAAATATTTTCGGCCCGCCTGAGTACAGGGAACTCCATGACCGGCTTGCACGGAAGTTTTTCAACGGGTTCTTCAGTAAAAATGTCTTCGTGGGTCAGATGCGGACAAAACTTGGCATATCCGGCTGCGAAAGTTCCGGGCCTCATGAAGCTGCGGTGGAAATGCTGAAGCTTATAAAAGAATCCTGAACAAACCCGGCAGATTGAATGTTTAACAATTGGTATTTAATCAGATTTTTTTTCAAATTTGCCTGATATGTTTATCAAACTTGCAATAATAAGCTTATTACTTGTGGCACTTGTACTCGTTGCCATGGGTATCGGGATGCTGGTAAAGAAACAGGGTCGTTTCCCCGACACTCATGTAGGCAGCAATCCTGAAATGCGCAAACGGGGCATATCATGTGCAAAATCCACAAACATCGGCTGCACAGCCGGCAACGGCGGGTGCTGCATGAATGTTTATGAATAAAAGTGGAGTTCTATTCTCCGGAGATACGGCTTTTCAGCTTTTCGCTTTCCCACGTTTCAAAATTGCCGGAGTCGCCCGAGAAGACAAAATATGCTTCAAACTCCGGGTGATTATTTATAAATTCTATTGATTTTTCAAGGCCCATTACCATGCATGCAGTTGCAACAGCGTCGGCTGTTGCGCTTTCGCCGGCAATTATTGTGGCGCTCAGCAGCCTGTTCCTTGCAGGGTAACCCGTTACGGGATTAATGGTATGGGAATATTTCACACCGTCCACCTCATAAAACTTACGGTAGTTGCCGGAAGTGGCGAGTCCCTCTCCCGAAATTTCTATCACGGCCTGTAAATTTTCGCCCGGAATCATGTTATTGTCGAAAGGTTTGTCTATTCCGATGCGCCACGGCTTGCCCGATTTGGTCCCGGATGATTTCACCTCTCCCCCAACCTCAACCAGGTAATTTTTTATACCCAGTGAATCAAAAAATCTCCCTATCACATCGGCAGTATAACCCTGGGCTATCGCATTTACATCTATTACTATTGCCGGGTTATCCTTGAGAATATGTCCGTCCACTATCCTGATCTTTTTATAGCCTATAAGGTTCATCAGGCTGTCGAGCTTTGATGTGTCGAATTTCCGGTTCTCCTCCGGTCCGAAGCCCCAGGCTCTGACCAGCGGGCCAACGGTAATATCGAAAGCTCCGCCGGTCAGTTCGGAAATCTTCTGTGATAAACCGATCACCTCATCAAGATATCTGTCGGTCTTGTCAGTCTCATTCCGGTTAATTCGCGAAATCACAGAGGCATCATTATAAACCGACATTGAATTGTCGATCTCCTCAAGAATGGCTGAAACCTTTCCGGAAAGAAATTCCACGGAGTATTTGCCGGTAATACAGATTATGCTGTATGTAGTCCCCTGGGTATTTCCTCCCCACTTCAGCAATTGTACTTCCCTGCTGCATGATAAGAGCAGCGAAAAACTGAAAGCCAGCAACCAGAAAATTATTCTTTGTCTCGTTATCATTGTGTATTAAACTGTTGCTTTATAATCTTCCAGGTTAATATTATTCACTTTCTCAATATATTTTTTAAAAACAAGAAATCTTTCACCGGTGTTTTATTTAAAAACCTACCGGTAAAAATAGTCAAAAGCCCCAGGTGAAAAAAATTGCTCTACAAAAAACAAACGTTCGTCCAATAAAAAAGTACAATCATCAAAAAGATATTTCTATTTAAAAAAGTTGATTTAAATTTGATTTTGTATCCGGCGATAAGTTACACAGAAGCCGGAGGAGAATCAACATTCCCCTTTCCCCTGTTAAATGAAAAATCCCCGCTGCCAGGCGGGGTTTTCTTTTATATTCCGAAATCATCGAACGATATGTTCTCTTTTGGAACTCCCAGGTCGTTCAGCATTTTAACGACTGCGTTGTTCATCACGGGAGGCCCGCAGAAGTAGTATTCTATATCTTCGGGAGTGTCGTGCTTTGAAAGGTAGTTGTCGAGAAGCACCTGGTGGATGTTACCTTTAAGGCCTTGCCAGTTATCCTCGGGCAGAGGCTCCGAAAGTGCAAGATGGAAGGTGAAGTTCGGAAAGTTCTTTTCGATTTCCCTGAACTCGTCCATATAAAATACCTCTCTCAGCGACCTGGCACCATACCAGTAAGAGACTTTCCTTGTTGTTTTGAGTGTCTTAAACAGGTGGAAGATATGTGACCGCAGGGGTGCCATTCCGGCTCCTCCTCCTATGTAAACCATTTCGGCATTTGTATTTTTAATATGAAATTCTCCGTAGGGCCCTGAGATTACGACCTTGTCGCCGGGTTTCCTGGAGAAGATGTAGGTTGAACATATTCCGGGCGGAACTTTCATGAATTCCTTTTTCTGATTGTCCCACGGAGGAGTGGCTATACGGATGTTCAGCTTGATAAGATTCTTTTCAGCGGGATAGTTTGCCATTGAATATGCACGGAAAGTTTCCTCGGTGTTTTTTACCTTTAAATCCCACATTTTGTATTTGTCCCAGTCGCCGCGGAACTGTTCCTCAATGCTGAAATCGGTGAATTTAGCCTCGTATTTCGGAACATCAATCTGAATATATCCGCCGGGTTCGAAATTAAGCTCTTCTCCTTCCGGAAGTTTGACAACGAATTCTTTAATGAAAGTGGCGACATTCCGGTTCGAAATTACTTCGCATTCCCATTTCCTTATACCCAGTACCGCTTCGGGCAGTTTAATCACCATATCCTGCCGTACCTTTACCTGGCATCCGAGCCTCCAGTGATTTAGCTGCTCTTTTCTGGTAAAGAATCCTGTTTCGGTTGGGAGTATTGAACCTCCGCCTTCAGGGATCTGGCATTTGCACATTCCGCATGTACCTCCTCCGCCGCAGGCTGAGGGGAGGTAGATGCCGTTTGAGGAAAGGGTAAAAAGGAGATTGGTGCCCGGGGAAACCCTCATCTCCCTGTCATTTATCTGAAGCTTTACATCACCTGACGGGGTAAGCTTTTCGCGTGCATAAAGGAGGATAACTACCAGCAGGAGGATTACCAGCAGGAAGATTACAATACTTGAAAAAACCGTTCCGAGTGTTGTTACCGCAAATATCATATTTACAATTTCTTGAAATATTACAGTTTAATTCCCATCAGACCCATGAAAGCTATAGCCATCAGTCCTACGAGGATAAATGTTATGCCGAGTCCCCTGAGAGGCGCCGGGACGTTGCTGTACCTTAGTTTTTCCCGGATAGCCGCCAGTCCTACAATAGCCAGAAACCATCCAATACCCGAGCCGAGTGCGAAGGAGGTAACCTCTGCTATTCCGTGGTATTCGCGCTCCTGCATAAAGAGCGATGCTCCAAGAATGGCGCAGTTTACTGCTATAAGGGGAAGGAAGATCCCCAACGAGTTGTAAAGGGCCGGGCTGAATTTTTCGATAACCATTTCAACAATCTGAACCATTGCGGCAATTACGGCAATGAAAATCATGAAGGAGAGAAAACTCAGATCGAGGTCGGCAAATGAGGCGCCCAGCCATGAAAGAGCTCCTTTCTTAAGAAGATATGTGTCGATAAGATAGTTTACCGGAACGGTTATCAGTAATACAAAGGTAACTGCTATACCAAGTCCGACCGAAGTTCTGACAGTCTTTGAAACAGCAAGATATGAGCACATCCCGAGGAAATATGCAAATATCATGTTGTCGATGAAGATCGACTTAATGAATATATTAAGAAGGTTTTCCATGCTCAGCCGGTTTTATTTGTTCTCAATAAGGCTTTTATCGCGACTCCGCTGAACCCATATAATCAGGCCTACAAGTATCAGGGCCATAGGCGGAAGGATCATCATGCCGTTGTTTTCATAACCTGCGCTGTAAAGTCCCAGTTTCTGGATTACCGGGTAACCCATTACAGTGCCCGATCCCAGCAGTTCCCTGAAGAATCCCACAACAATCAGTATCAGGCCGTATCCCGCACCGTTGCCAAGTCCGTCAAGAAATGATTTCCACGGGGAATTTGACATGGCAAAAGCTTCCAGCCGGCCCATAAGGATACAGTTTGTAATAATCAGTCCTACAAATACAGATAACTGTTTGCTTACGTCAAATGCATAGGCTTTTAGAACCTGGTCAACAATTATAACAAGCGTGGCAATCACCACCAGTTGGACGATAATTCTGATTCGGTCGGGTATTCTTGACCGCAACGCTGATATTACCACATTTGATACTGCGACTACGATAGTTACCGAAAGTGCCATTACCAGTGCCGGCTTCAGTTTCACCGTCACCGCCAGTGCCGAGCATATGCCAAGCACCTGCACCGTTATTGGATTATTCTTTCCTACGGGTGATGTAAGAAGTTTCAGGTTTTTTGCCGACAGAAGCGGCTCCTTTTCCGGTGTACTCATATCTTATTCAGCATTTTTTTCAGGAAATCCTCATATTTTCTGATACAATCGTAAAGCATGGCCTCGAGGCCCTTGCTTGTAATCGTCCCGCCCGAGATAGCGTCGACGCTGTGATTCTCAACAGGTTTCTCGTTCGATTTAAGCACCTTTACCGAAACAAACCTGTCGCCTTCAAATATTTTTCTTCCGGCAAACTGGCTCTCGAACCAATGAGTGTTAATCTCCGCGCCCAGACCTGGAGTTTCGCCTTTATGGTCGAAAGTGACGCCGTAAATAGTGTTCAGATCCGGTAAAAATGAGATATATCCGTATATAGGCCCCCACAGGCCTTTTCCTTCAAGGGGCAGGATAATCAGCTTTTCACCTTTGTCGTTTGAGGCAACAAACACCGGCAGGTTCTGCTGCTCCAGAGGTTTGCGCTGCTCAATCCTGAGAACCACTTTGAAAGCATCAACGCCCTCTTTCTTTTCGCCCCTGTAATCAAGCACATAACTGTCGGTTACATATTTTGCATATAGTTCGTCGGCATTTGAAAAATCGGCCGGTACATTTATTGACTCCAGTATGCTTTTCTTCTTTTCCAGTTCAAGGTTTCTGGCCTGACGTGGTTGTAACAGGGTGGCTGCCAGTGAGAGAATAATGGCAACAATAATCACCATTACAGATGAGAAAATCAAAATGTATCTGTTACTGAATCTTTTCATCTTACATTGGTATTAAGTGCGACAGCGTCTCTTTTAAGCCTTCTTTTTATGTTTGCCTGTACCACGTAGTAATCTATCAGCGGAGCAAATACGTTCATAAGAAGTATTGCCAGCATCACTCCTTCAGGGTAGGCCGGGTTAACAACCCTTATCAGGATTGACAGCAACCCGATCATAAACCCGTAAATCCATTTTCCTGTTTCTGTCTGCGACGCAGTAACGGGGTCTGTTGCCATAAAAACGAGTCCAAAAGCAAAACCACCCATTACAAGGTGATAATAAAACGGCACCTCCATATAGGGATTTGCCCCGATAGCGTTGAAGATTAATCCCATAAACACAGCGCCGCCGAGGGTACTCAGCATGATCTTCCAGCTTCCGATGCCGGTGACGATCAGAATGAAAGCTCCTATCAGTATTGCCAGGGTGGATGTTTCTCCTACCGATCCCGGTATGGTACCGATAAACATATCCCTGAAAGAAGGAAGCAGGTCGCCCTGGTTCTGCGCAAGAAGCCCCAGGGGCGTTGCACCGCTGAAGCCGTCAACAACGTTCTTGCCCTGGGTAAGCCCCTCTATCCACACCTTGTCGCCCGACATCCAGCCGGGGTAACTGAAGAAAAGAAAAGCTCTGGCGGTCAGTGCCGGATTAAGGACATTCATGCCTGTTCCGCCGAACACTTCCTTTCCGAGAATAACGGCAAAGGCGGTGGCAAGTGCCAGCATCCACAAGGGGATATCTATCGGCACTATGAGCGGGATGAGCATACCCGAGACCAGGAAACCCTCATTTATTTCATGTCCCCTTATCTGGGCGGCAATGAATTCAATGCCCAGCCCGGTAACATAGGTCACGATAATCAGAGGCAGGAGTTTTACCAGTCCGAACAGAAACATCTGCAGGAAGCCTGCTTCGACACCTACCGACCTGAAGTGCTGGTAACCTGTATTCCACATACCGAAAAGCAGAGCAGGCATCAGTGCGACAAGCACTACCGTCATTGTTCGTTTAAGGTCGATGGAATCCCTGATATGGGCACCCCTGAAGGTAACCGTGTCAGGTACAAAAAGGAATGTCTCAAAACCTTCAAAAACCGACCGTAATTTTGAAAACCGGCCACCCTCAGTAAAATGAGGTTTGATTTTGTCAATCTTTTCTCTAAGAAATTTCATTATCTGTGAAACTTGCTTGTTACTAACTCATTTCCTTCACCATCAGGTCGAGGCCTTTCCTGACCAGCGACTGGATTTCAGTCTTGGAAGGACACAGAAATTCGCAGAGTGCGAAATCTTCTTCGGCAACCTCGTAAATGCCAAGGTTCTCCATTGCATCAATATCCTCTGCAATTATTGCCTTGAAAAGCTGCATGGGAAGTATATCCATCGGAACCACCTTCTCGTATTGCCCGGTCATCACAAACGCCCTGTGGCCGCCGTGCATGTTTGTATCGAGCCTGTATTCCTTCTTTCTGAAGAGTGCCGACAGGAAGGTTTTTGAGAAGCTGTACTTATTGATGCCGGGTTTTGCCCATCCGAAAAATTCATAATACCTCCCTTCGGGAATGACCGTCACCATTGAGTCGTAGTACCCGAGGAAACCTTCACTGCCTTCATTCGAGCCGGTCAGAACGTTGCCGCTTATTATTCTGTTATCGCCCTCATTAATTCTTTCCCTTGTCAGATCTCCAAGGCCGGCACCTGTTCTGATAAGGTAGTAGCATGGATTCTTCACCTCAGGGCCTGCCAGTGCAATGATGCGCTCGTGTTTGTACCTGCCCTCCTCAAAAAGTCTGCCTGCTGAAATTACATCCTGCAGGTTAATATACCAGACTGTTTCGCCCTTGTTTACCGGATCGAGATGATGGATATGAACCCCGACATTGCCTGCGGGATGAGGACCGGAGAAATATGATATCTGAACATTCGCTGCATTTTTCAGCAGGGATGACGGTTCTGAAGCGCTGTTAAGCACCAGGTGCACCTTGCCTTCCGTAAGTTTTGATATTGCTTTTAGTCCGGCATTGAAGTACCCGGCAGGCGAGTTATCCATAACGAAGTTCATATCGGGAGCCAGGGGGGCGGTATCAAATCCGGATATAAAGATTGATTTTGGTCTGGCTGCAGGGTCTGCAATTATATGATATGGCCTCTGCCTTATCGCAGGCCAGAGCCCCCCCTCAAGCAGTTTGCCGATTATTTCCCCGCGTGAGGCACTGTCAGCATTCAGCCTGCCAAATTCCTCAAAGCTGTCGCCCTGCTTTTCGATCACCACGGAGAGCACCCTGCGCTGCTCTCCCCTTATTATATCCTTCACCACCCCGCTTACCGGAGAGGCAAATCTTATCTCAGGTTTCTTTTTATCTGTAAAAAGAACTGTCCCCGCCTTAACGGGGTCACCCTGTTTTACAGCCAATCGTGGTATCAGTCCGGGAAATTCAGGAGGCTTAACTCCGTACAGGCGGCTTTCGTGATAGCCTTCCAGTGTCGGCTTCGCCCTCCCTGCAAGCTTAATGTCGAAACCTTTTCTTAATTTAAACGATTCTGGCATTTTATTTTAAATCGTTAAATATTAATTAATTATAAAAATCTTCTGTTATTTTGTTAACAATGACGCGCAAAATTACGCCATTATTGAGATTTTTTCGTTTATATGCCAAATATGATAGCTATTTTAGACGTTGAAAGTAAGAAAAGTTTTTATAAACGCCGGTGAAAAATATTCTTAAATATTTTCTTCTCAGTATATTCTTCATGGGATTTTGTTTTCCTTATACCCATGGTCAGGTCAGATATTCCGACAGGATTTTCAGGGAAGATATTAAGACCATGCAGATTTACCGCGACGGATGGAATCTTTCCTATCCTGTAATCGGTCTGAACACATCCGAGAAACTTGTTTTAAGCTTTGATCTGATAGGCAATAACGCGGAATATTTTCACTACACCCTGGTACACTGCGACAAGGACTGGAATGAGTCGGGGATTTTTCCATCCGATTACCTTACCGGTTATACGGAAGATGAAACGGAAAATTACCGGCCGTCGTTCAACACAAAGGCAGGTTATTACAATTACCGGGTGGTTATACCGAACGACCGCATGGGGATAAAACTATCGGGAAATTACATTATTAAGGTTTTTCCACCCGGCCAGCCGGGTTCGCCGGTACTCACTGCCAGGTTTATGGTAACTGAAGAGAGAGCCGGGATAAATGCCGTTACAAGAAGGCCGCCACCGGGGGAATTCTTCAACACCGGCCAGCAGGTGGAGATTAATGTCAATATCTCAAAAATACCCTCAAGGGATCCTTATAATGAATTTTATACATTTATATTAAGGAACGGCAGTTTCAACGATGCAAAGGAGAATCTCAAGCCCGAAATGGTTGCCGGCAGCGAACTCCGGTACACATCACTCTCCGGTTCAAATATTTTTTATGCCGGCAATGAATACAGGTATTTCGATACGCGCTCAATCAAATATACGAGGGAGTTTATCAGGAAAATAGAATACCTGGGAGGCAGGTATCATTTCTTTTTGCTGCCCTCCGAAAACAGGGAGTTCAAACCGTACTTCTACTGGAAGGATTTTAACGGGAAGTACTATGTGGCGATTCAGGATGGACGCGACATGGAAACAGAGGCTGACTATGTATATGTATATTTCACCATGCCTTCGGCGAATGAAATACCCGGCGGGAAGTTATACGTTGCAGGCGCCTTCAACAACTGGAATTTCACACCTGAGAACAGGATGATGTATAATCAGGATAAGGGGCAGTACGAGGGTTCTATGCTTCTTAAGCAGGGGTATTATAACTATGAGTATTTGTTCTTAAAGGAAGGTGCAAAAGGTGCGGCTCCTTCTTTCTTTGAAGGCAATCATTACGAAACCGAGAATGATTACCTGATACTTGTCTATTACAGGAACAGCCGGGAGCGTTACGACAGGCTTGTGGGTTCGGTGGTGATCAATTCGACCCGTTCAGGCGGGAATTAGTGTTTCCTGTGGGAGTCGATACCGTATAGCATCTCGAGTGTATGGCCCAGCGACCTGGATATTTCTTCCATATATTCATTTACCGCTTTCTCCGAACCCGGCAGGGTATAAATAAGGCATTTCCCCGCCACACCGGCCACTCCCCTGCTCAGTAAGGCATTGGGTTTTGCTGCCCCGTACTTTACCCTGATATATTCCATTATCCCGGGAATCTCTTTGGAAAGCAGAGGTCTGACAGTTTCAATTGTGATGTCGTGCGGTCCGATTCCCGTACCGCCCGTGGTAAAAATTATGTCATAGTCATTGATTGCCTTGACGAGCTTCTCCTGCAGCATGGCAGCATCATCTGGAAGAATTATCCTATCGGTCATGCATTTCCACGACATCCGGTCAAAGAAACCCTTTACGAGCTCTTCAGCCGCCGGACCGCTCCTGTCTTCGTAAGTGCCGTTGAAGGCCCTGTCGGAAAGTGTTATAATCAGTACTTTAAATATCTCCGGAAGCATCTTATTATCGGAATTAATTTCTGTTATACAATTGCATTATATTTTCCGGCACCCGTAAATTGCCTCTTAACCTCACCACCGACTCCTCTCCCTGGGGAGATGGGAAATTATCAATGTATGATTTGTTTTATCATTTCTACCCGGCGCCTTATTATGGCTAAGATACCGGGATGAGTGATCAGAAGAACCTCACCTCCACCACCTCATCCTTTTCCAGTAACTTCCGGCCTGTTTCCATAAACACAATACCTTGTGCGCCTGGCATGGCCGTTATATGTGCCGAGCCGTGGTATTCAACAGGTTCGGCCCTGTAATCGCCGGTTATTCTCACGGGCACCCAGGCTGCCCTTGACGTTGATTTGCGTTCGTACCTTACGGCCATCGGCACCGGGAAGTTAACAGGTTTCCATCCGGCGCCACACATTCTGTACATAAAAGGTTTAACGAGCACCTCGAACTGAACGAAGCAAGAAACGGGGTTTCCCGGCAGGGCAAACACCACCCCGTTTTTATGTCTGCCGAATGTTGTCGGTTTACCTGGCTGGACTCTTACCTGGTCGAACAGTATTTCCACACCGGCCCTTTTAAGAACGGCCGGCACAAAATCGTAATCGCCCATCGAGACGCCACCCGTGAGGATTATGATATCATTTTCTGCCATGGCCTCGCTGACGATGCTGAAAGTGGTTTCCTCGTCGTCGGGAGCTATTCCATAATATCTTCCTTCCCCGCCTGCCGACCAGGTCTGTGCCAGCAGCTGCCATGCGTTGCTGTTTCTTATTTCTGAAAGTCCGGGCTTGTCGTCGGGTTCTACAATTTCGTCGCCGGTGCTTATTATTCCGACACGCGGCCTTGATGCCACCTTAACGGTGACATGCCCCACAGATGCCATTACGGCAATATCGCGTGCGGTGATAATCTTTCCTGCCGTGAGTACGACCTGTCCGGCTTTTACATCCTCTCCCCTGAAGGAAATATTGTTTTTCACCGGACTGCCTTTGAAAGATATTTTTCCACCGGGTGTTGTTTCAGCATCTTCTACCATGAAGACGAAGTCGGCGCCATCGGGGACAATAGCTCCGGTCATGATCTTGCAGCACTCTTCCTTTTCTATACTGAAGAGAGGAGTCTCGCCCGCTCTGACTAATCCTTTCAATGTCAGATCCATCCCGGCATCTTCTTTTCTGCATGCGTAACCGTCGACAGCAGCGCGGTTAAAAGGGGGCAGGTCGCGGTCGGCTTTTACATCTTCGGCCAGCACCCGGTTAAGCGATTCGGCAAAGCTGACGAATCCGGTATCTGTTGAAAAACAGTTACCCATTACAATTTCATATGCCTCAGAGAAATGTATCATATTGTCGTTTAAGTTTTACAAATTTATCATGTTTGGGAAAAACGTTGCAGAAAACAGGCTGTTATTTACTACTTTTAATTTCTGATCTGAAGATCCGTTATTCAGGAAATGGTAAAAAAGAAAGATTTACTGCTAAGCTATATCTGGCCTCAGGTTATTGAGGAGAGTTCCAGCCGCTGGAATCCTGTACTGGAGGTAACGCTCAGTGCAGGGAAATATCACCTAAACAGTGCCAATACAAATTATTCATACGGTTCACTTTATTTAATGTTTAAAAGGCTTTTCAGGCATCTGAAACCCGACTGGGACAAAATTGACAATGTGCTGTTGCTTGGTTTCGGAGCGGGCAGCGTTGCATTGCTCATAAACAAATATAAAAAGGAATGCCTGATTGATGGTGTTGAAATTGACGAAAAGGTGATTGAGCTTGGCAGGAAATATTTTCAAACGGATAAGTTAAAAAATGTAACGGTTTACTGCGACAGCGCCACGAGGTACATAGAAAATTGCAGAAAAAAATACGATCTGGTAATTATTGACGTATATCTTGATCTGGTTGTTCCCGGGGAGGTTGAGACAGAAGAATTTCTGTTTCAGGTAAGAGATGCTTTAAACCCCGGAGGGATGGTGATTTTCAACAAATTCATCAATTCGAGGGAATCAAGGGAGAAACTGCCGGTTATGGAAGAGCGTTACAGGAGAATATTTGGCAGCCTCAGGGTGGTGACCATGATGACGACAGGTAAGATTTTTGTGGCGGAGAAGCAATAACCTCTGTGCCCCTCCATGCTCTCTGTGGTGAAAAAGAATTTAACCACAGAGGACACAGAGAAACACGGAGGAAAAGTCAGGTAAAATAATGGAAATGAAATAAAATGGGCAATAACCTCTGTGCCCCTCTGTGCTCTCTGTGGTGAGAAAAATTCAACCACAGAGGACACA
>ERZ795052.2881-NODE-2881-length-19903-cov-7.744760_pt1 | contig 19903 bp, 20 predicted proteins | sample MGYA00375136_ERZ795052 | MGnify/ENA primary metagenome ERZ795052 (study PRJEB30181, sample SAMN05720156) | activated sludge metagenome | isolation source: Anaerobic digester | place: Japan | collected 2015-05-26 ... | reverse complement strand
TTGACAGGGAGGTTTACGTGAAGATTACGGTTCAAAAGGGAAGTCTTGCCGATGTGAAAACGCAGGCGATTATTTTGGTTTTTTGTGAAGAGGAAAAGACGCTGTCCGGTCCCGCGGCGGATATTGACCAAAAAAGCGGCGGACTGATAAGCGATATTATAAAAAGAGGTGATTTTGAAGCGAAACCGTCGCAGGTTATTGCGGCTTATGCAATGGGATTCAAGCCTGCCGAAAAAATCGCACTGGTGGGTCTGGGCAAGAGAAGCGAATTGAATCTGGAAAAAATCCGCAGGGCTTTCGCGAAGGTCATACAGGAGCTTCGCGGATGGAGGGTTCAGAAAGCGGCTGTTTCGCTGGATCTGAGTCTTTTGACCGGGAAAAAGGAGAAAATCGTGTCGGCGGCGGTGGAAGGAGCCGTTTTGGGCTTATACCGCTACATTCCTTATAAAACGGTCGGACGAGAGGAATTGCAGGATTTGCAGGAGCTGACCCTTGTGTCCGGTCAGAAAGACTATGCCCTTGTCCGGGATGAAGTTCAAAAGGCAAAAATCATTGCGGATGCGGTGTGTTTTGCCCGCGATCTGGTTTCGGCGCCGGCCAACGAAATGACGCCTTCGATTCTGGCCGCCCGGGCGAAGGACGTTGCCAAAAGAAAAAACGTCTCCTGCATCGTGCTGGAGAAGGGCAAGATGAAGGCGCTGGGCATGAATGCGCTTCTGGGGGTGGCAGCGGGAAGTAATCAGCCCCCCAAGCTCATCGTGCTGGAATACCGTGGGGGCAAAAAAGGCGCGCCGATCGCCCTGGTGGGCAAAGGCCTGACGTTCGACAGCGGCGGCATATCCATCAAACCGGCGGAAAAAATGGACGAGATGAAGACGGACATGGCCGGCGGCGCGGCGGTGCTGGCCGTCATTCGTGCGGCGGCGGATCTGAAGCTGCCCGTCAATCTTGTAGGCGTGGTGCCGGCCACCGAAAACCTGCCCGGCGGCAATGCCCTGAAACCGGGCGATGTTTTAAGGTCCCATTCCGGCCGGACGATAGAAGTGCTGAACACGGACGCGGAGGGCCGCCTGATTCTGGCCGATGCTCTTTCGTATGTCGGTCGGTATAAACCGGCGGCGATCATCGACATTGCCACATTGACCGGTGCGTGCATTGTGGCCCTCGGTGAAGAAGTGGCCGGAATGCTTGGAACCGACGATCCGATGAAGAAAGACTTGCGGGAAGCGGCGGACGTGACCGGCGAACTCATCTGGGAACTGCCGCTTTGGGAACATTATCACGAACTGATCAAAAGCGATATTGCCGATTACAAAAACAGCGCGGGAAGGCTGGGAGGTGCGATCACGGGCGCGGCCTTCCTGAGCAAATTTGTCGGGGATTATCCATGGGTGCATCTGGACATCGCGGGGCCGGCCTGGACGACGAAAGACAGAGGCTATATTCCCAGGGGCGCGTCGGGTGTTCCTGTGCGCCTTCTGGTGGAATTTTTAAGACAATCTTCTAAAAGAATGCAGCGCGGACATTGATGTCCACGGGGACCGGCGGGTTTAAAAACCCGCCCTACGTCGTTTATGTGAAAATAATAAAGGTTTCTGTAGGGCGGGCCTCGCGTGACCCGCAGGGTTATCAGGCCCGCCGTTACCGGGTCTAATAACCTAACCACCTAAAGGCGGAGCGAAGTCACAAGAAACCACCTTACATGGTGCGGTGAAAAATTAGAATGCCATCGCTTCTGGAAATTCAAAATTTAAAAACGGTCTTTTCAACCGAACGGGGCATCCTGCGGGCCGTCGATGATGTTTCCCTGTCGCTTTCGGCCGGGGAAACTCTGGGCGTCGTAGGGGAATCCGGCTGCGGGAAGACCATGCTGGCCCTTTCCATTCTGCGGCTGATTCCGGCCAATGGCCGAATCGCCGAAGGAAGGATTTTGTTCGACGGAACAGACCTTCTTCGGCTGACGGAAGATGAAATGCGCGAAAAGCGCGGCCGGGACATTGCCATGATTTTTCAGGAGCCGATGACGTCGCTCAATCCTGTTTTGCGCGTCGGCGAGCAGATTGCGGAGGCCATTCGACTGCATCAGCATGTTTCGGAGAAGGAGGCGATTGACCGGAGCGCAGCGCTGCTTGGTGAGGTCGGCATTCCCGATCCGGAAAGAAGGGTGAAAGATTATCCGCACCAGATGAGCGGCGGCATGCGCCAGCGCGTGATGATTGCCATGGCCATGTCCTGCCGTCCCCGGTTGTTGCTGGCGGATGAGCCCACCACGGCGCTGGATGTGACGATCCAGGCGCAGATCCTGAAGCTGATTTCCGATCTCAGAGAAAAAAACAACATGGCGGTTGTTTTGATCACGCATGACTTAGGCGTTGTCGCGGAAGCGGCGCAGAAGGTGGCGGTGATGTATGCCGGCAAAATTGTGGAAACCACGGAAGCGGAGAAGTTGTTTGCCCGCCCGCTTCATCCCTATACGAGGGGGCTGATCGAATCACGGCCTTTAGGATGCACCGACGAAAATGAAAGTGGGAGAGGGTATTTGAAAACCATACCGGGGACGGTTCCCAGCTTGTATGATCTTCCCTCCGGTTGCCGCTTTGCCGACCGCTGCGCGATTGCCGAAGACCGCTGCCGGGCGTCGGAGCCCGCGCTTGCGGAATTGGAAGCGGATCATTTTGTTTCCTGCTTCGTTGCCGGGAGTGTTGCGAAAAGTTCATGACGAACCTTATTCGTCATTCCCTTATGTCCCTCGTGACACGATGCGGGTATGAACATAATGGTGCCGTCATTCGCGGGTCTAAAGACCCGCCCTCCGTCTTTTTTCATAATGACGTACTGTCGAGGTATTCATGGCTTCCGTCTTGATGGACATTCGACAACTGAAGAAGACCTACCGGTTAAACGGCGGATTTCTGAGGCAAAAGCACAGGGTCATCCGGGCGGTGAACGGCATCGATCTTCAAATCTTCGAAGGAGAAACGCTGGGGCTCGTCGGCGAGTCGGGATGCGGCAAATCCACGCTGGCGCGTCTTTTAATCAAACTGGAGGAACCGGACGAAGGGACCGTTTCTTTCAGAGGCCGGGATGTGACCTCTCTGTCGCCGGAAGATTTGAAAACGTACCGCCGCCGAGTGCAGATGATTTTTCAGGATCCATATTCTTCCCTGAACCCGCGAAAATCCGCCCAAAGCATCATTTCCGAGCCGCTGACGATTTTTCGGACGCACAGCCCGGCTGAGCGGAAAGAAAAGGTTCTGCAATTGATGAAAAAAGTCGGCCTGAGCGAAGAGCAGGCCCGCCGCTATCCCCACGAGTTCAGCGGCGGGCAGAGGCAGCGCATCGGCATCGCCCGGGCGCTGGCGCTGCAGCCGGAACTGGTGATCGCCGATGAGCCGGTTTCCGCGCTCGACGCGTCCATCCAGGCGCAGATTTTGAATTTGCTCCAGGATCTGAAAAAGGATTTCGGACTGACGTACCTGTTTATCTCCCATGATCTTAACGTCATTCATCACGTGTCCGACCGGATTGCCGTGATGTACCTGGGTCGCATCGTTGAACTGGCGGGCAAGCACGAACTCTACCGGGAGCCTCTTCACCCCTATACCCGAATGCTGCTGGCGGCCATGCCGGGCTGCGGTACGCATCGAAAAAAAAAGGAAACGCAGATTCATGGAGAGGCGGGAGATACCGGAGAGGCAGGTTGCAGTTTTAAAAATCGCTGCATGTATAAAATTGCGGTTTGTGATGAGAGGGCTCCGGATCTTCTGCCCTATGCGGGGAGAGGGCTGTGCGCCTGTCATCGTGCAGGCCGGATTTGACGTAGGGTCATGGGGAATAGAAAATGGGCGATGGGCGTGAGGGACAGCGTGGTGTGAAATGACGGAGCGTTCTCTATGGTGAAGGAAGAAAAAGTGTTCTGGCCCAACGGCAGTCTCACCGGCGAAGGGTTGTGGCATTCGGGAAACGGAAATACTGGAGCCGTGATCTGCCACCCGCATCCCCTGATGGGCGGGTCCATGCACAACAATGTTGTGGAAGCGATCCGCGACGAATGGAGCGCCGCCGGTTTTTCCACGCTGCGCTTCAATTTTCGCGGCGTCGGAAAAAGCACGGGGCATTACGACGAGGGCAGGGGAGAGAAGCAGGACCTATGGTCCGCCTGTGCATTTGCAAAAAGCCGTGGCGTCGAAAAAATATTTCTCGTCGGTTATTCGTTCGGTGCCTGGATCTGCTGCCGCCTGCTCAAGGAACAACGCTCGGTTGCGTCGTCCGTTTGCCTGGTGTCTCCTCCTCTGAAATACTTTGACTTCGACTGGGCGGGTCTGGAAAATGCCGTGGAATTCATTATCTGCGGGGATCAGGATATGTTTTGCGATGTGCCGGTTCTCAGAAAAAAAGCGGAACGGATCGGCGCAAAGTTGACGATTCTCAGGGGTGTCGACCATTTTTACTTCGGACAGGAGGCTCGTCTGGCCGAGCATTTGCGGCGGTATATTGATGAAAAAAAAGCTTGATTTTAAAAATAATGGTGTTATGTTCGTCTCCAACGTGCCGGTTTTATGACCGGTTTTTACAGGTGGCGGAAGGTTCAAGTCGGTAAAATAGTAGTGCTGAAAGCGATTAAAAAAAGAAAATAACCGCAAAGAGTTCTTGCTGAAAAAAGAATTCCAGCGGTTTTTTAGTTTCTGACGGGATCAACCGGAAGAAGCAAATATTTGAAAGGGGAGGGTTTAGAAGTGGCAGAAGGCAAAGTGAAGTGGTTTAATGAGAAGAAGGGTTTTGGCTTCATTGAAAATGATGAAGGTGGAGATGTTTTCGTACATTACAGCGCCATTCAGGGAACGGGCTTCAAGACTCTTTATGAGGGACAGAGGATTCGTTTCGACATCGAGCAGGGGAACAAGGGCCCCAGCGCAGCGAACGTTCAGCCGCTTTAGTCGCTGAAAACGATGAACCAAAAAATGCCCCGCATCACGGGGCATTTTTTTTTGATCAGCCCATCATGAAAAAAAATCTGATCGTCATCCTGGGTCCGACGGCATCGGGAAAAACCGCGCTGGCCGTCCGGCTGGCCGCCGAGTTTGGAGGAGAAATCATTTCCGCGGATTCGCGTCAGGTTTACCGGGGGATGGACATCGGCACGGGCAAGGATCTGGACGCGTTCCGAATGGACGGACGCATCATTCCTTCCCATCTGATCGACATTCTGGACCCGGATCAGGAGTTCAGCGTTTTTGAGTTCCAGAAGCGGTTTTATGAAATTTTTTCCGTGCTCAGAAAAAAGCAAGTCCTGCCCCTGCTGGTCGGAGGCACCGGCCTGTATGTGGAATCCGTGCTGACCCGTTATTTCATGCCGGATGCCGAACCGGACGCGCGCCTGCGGGAAGAGCTGGCGGGGTTGCCGATGGAGGAGCTTCAGGGCATGCTGCTGGCCATGAAACCCCGGCTGCACAATCAAACGGATCTTCAAGACCGGGAGCGGCTGATTCGGAAAATTGAAATTGAAAGAGCCAGGAATAACCCGTCAAACCATCAAATCCGATTCCCTGAGATCCATGCCGGAGTCTTCGGTATTTTTTGGGAGAGGGCTGAACTGAAAAAAAGGATCTCGGCCAGGCTGTTCCAGCGGCTGGCGGAAGGGATGATCGAAGAAGTATCCCGTCTGCACGAAGAGGGGATTTCCTGGGAAAGGCTGGACCGCTTTGGCCTGGAATACCGGTTCATTGCCCGCTATTTGCAGAAAAAAACGACAAGGGACGAGATGACGGCAGGGCTTCAGGCCGCCATCGGACAGTTTGCCAAACGTCAGATGACGTGGTTCCGGCGGATGGAAAAGAGGGGCGTGCCGATCGAATGGATTCCCGGCGGCGATTATCCGGCGCTGCGCGGCCGTGTTTTGGAAATGTTCTCCCGTGAAAAAAGCTTCCTTGATCGATGATTATCTGAACCGGTACGCGGCCGGGCCGCCTTGGCGGCTGCAGACGGCGGATTTTGGCCCTGTGGAACAGGTGGTCGTGATTCCGGCGTATGCCGAAAGAGACTCGTTATTGTTTACATTGGCGTCGGTCGCCCTCAATCCGGAAGCGCTGCTGAGCAAAACAATGGTTCTGTGCGTCGTCAATAACAAGGCCGACGCTCCCGACGAAGACAAGGAAAACAACGCTCAGACGCTGACTTGGTTGGACGCGCTGATCCGGCGGCGGCATTTTGATGCTCCCGAAGCGGACGAAAAACTCCGTGGAGCATGGCGGGCTGTCGCCGCAAGCCCCATCCGTCTGGGTTTTATAGATGCCTCTTCCCCCGGACTGGAGATTCCCGACCGCGAAGGCGGCGTCGGAATGGCCCGGAAAATCGGCATGGATACGGCGCTTCGTCTGCTGTCAACGTCCGAACACAAACCCCGCCTGATTTTGAGCCTCGATGCGGATACGCTGGTTCGCTCCGATTATCTCTCGGCCGTCCGGAGCGCGTTTTCTTCCGGCCGGGCGCAGGCCGGTATGGTGGATTATGAACATCCAATGCCCGCGGACAGGGAGCAGCAGGCGGCCGTTTGCCGCTACGAGATTTTCCTGCGATACTGGGTGCTGGGTCTGCAATTTGCCGAATCGCCCTATGCGTTTCATTCCATCGGTTCCACGATGGTGACGACGGACGAGGGATACCTTGCCGTGCGCGGCATGAATCGCCGCGAGGCGGGCGAGGATTTTTATTTTTTAAACAAACTGGCCAAGCTCGGGCCCCTGCGCAAAATTCACGAAACGCGCGTCTACCCGTCCGGGCGGTCTTCCGGGCGAGTCCCCTTCGGGACGGGTGCGGCGGTGGCCGGAATGGTATCCCGAGCATCCGGCGATTATCCGCTGTATGATCCGCGCGCATTTGTCGTTCTGAGAGCGTTGATCGCCCTGATGAACAAATCCTTCCAAGGCACGGCGGAAGAGATTCTCGGCAGAGCCAAAGAGATCCATTCAGGCTTGGGGGAATTTCTGGCCGCGCGTAGGTTTTTGACGGTCCAGCCGAAAATCCGAAGCAACGTGAAGGACCGCAAAACCTATGAAAGGCAGATGCATGAATGGTTTGACGGATTTGAAACCCTGAAGCTGATCCATTTCCTGACCCGGCATTTTTATCCCAAAATATCGCTGCCGTCCGCGGTGAAACAACTTCTGGAGATGCAAAACCTGGAATTTCCGTGTCGCTTGTCGGGTGAAGGCGCGCCCGGCCTCGAAGATGGCCTGAAAATGCTGTTTGCCCTGCGGCGCCTGACCTGAATCCATGGAATCAAAAGTCTACTTGACTTTACAAAAGAACTTCGCATATAGCCCAATCCATACTTGAAAAAGCGTACTGGAGGAAATTCATGAAACTCAAGAGCGTTCCGGCGATTTTGATGCTTGTACTGGTTGTCTTGACGTTTGCCTGCAAAAAAGAGGAGGCGGCTGCGGGCAAAAGCGAAGCCGCCGCTTCGCAAAACACCGCTTCCGAATCGATCCTGCTTCCGGAAAAACCAGCCGCGGAGCCTGCGGTGGCCGAGACTTCTTCCGCCCAGCCGCTTCCCGCTGATACGGCCGCGAGCGTTGACGGAATCGTCCTGAAAAAGAGCGATCTGAATAAAAGAGTTCAGGCGCAGATGAAACTCTATCAGGACAAGATTCCGGCCGACCGGAAAAGTGAAGTGATGAAGGGCCTGAATAAACAACTGACGGAAGATTTCGTCATGCGCACGCTTCTGGCCAATGAAGTCAAACGCAAAAACATTTCGGCCACGGATAAGGAAATCCAGGCGGCCATGGATCAGATCAAGGCCAATCTTCCACCCGATAAAAACCTTAAGGATTTTCTGAAGGAAAACAACGTGTCCCGAGAGGATATCGCGCTGGGCGTCCGCATTCAGAAGCTGGTCGCCATGGAAACCGGCGGAAAAGTCAAACCGACGGAAAAGGAAGTCGGCAAATTTTACAGCGACAATAAAAGTAAGTTTACCACGGAAGAAAGCGTTCACGTCCGGCATATTCTGGTGGCCATTGACGCCAAGGACGACGAAAAGGTCAAGGCGGAAAAGAAGGCAAAGATCGAGAACCTGCGCAGGCAGATCCTGAACGGAGCCGATTTTGCCGAGGTAGCCGGGAAAAATTCCGACTGTCCCAGCAAGGAAAACGGCGGGGATCTGGGAGAAATCAAGAGGGGACAGACGGTCAAACCCTTTGAGGACGCGGCGTTTTCTCAGGAAATCAACGCGGTCGGACCGGTAGTGAGCACGGAATTCGGCCATCACATCGTTCAGGTGCTGGGGCGGACCCCGGCCAAAACCGTCGGCCTCGGCGAAGTGCAAGAGCAGATTTCCCTGTATCTCGAACAGCAGAAGCAGGCGGAAGCTTTCTCCAAGATGATGGCGCGGCTGAAGAAAAACGCGGTCATTCAATACAGCAAACCGTAAATGAGAATCAGGCAGGCGGGGCGAATCGATGACGGTCTGTGGCTTCTGGGCGGGGAGGAGTCCTGCGTCTATCTGCTGGAAGGCGCTGCAACGTCGGTCCTGCTCAGCGCCGGCATGAGTTACATCCTTCCGGATTTTTTCCGACAGATCGCTTCGTGGGGAATGAAGCCGGATCAAATCGAACATGTCGTCATTCTGCACGCTCATTTCGATCATGTCGGCGTGGTGCCTTATCTGAAAAGAAACTGGCCGGCGATGAAGGTCTATGCGTCCGCGCGCGGCTGGGAAGTCCTGGCGAATCCAAAAGCCATATCCGTAATCAACGAATTCTCGGAAAAGGTCCGCCGGAGAGTGAAGGGAAGCGAAGACCCGCTGGCGGGAATGGACTGGACCTGGCGCGATGACGTAAAAGGAGAAACGCTCACACAGGGAGACCGCCTGGACCTCGGAGGCCGTCAGGTGCGATTCTTTGAAACGCCCGGGCATTCTTCCTGTTCGATTTCCGCCTGGGTTCCCGAAATGAATATTTTGTTTCCGTCGGATGCCGTGGCCATTCCCTATCGGGACGAATACGTCATCGCCGTCGGTTCGAGCTTTGAAAAATACCTTGCCAGCCTGGAGAAGCTTGCCGGTCTGGACGCCAGGATGATTTGCGCGGACCATTACGGCTGCATTGCCGGAGAAGAAGCGAGGGGATACATCGGGCAAACCAAAGACGCGACGGCTCAGATGATGGACCGGATGCGCCGGGCGCTCCAAACAGAAGGAAGCATCGAGCAGGCGGCCCGTGAATTGATCCGGCTTCACTATGAACGAAGGCCGGATTATTTTGTCCACCCGGACATTCTGCAGAGAACCTACACCCAAATGCTCAAGCAGCTTGCCGGGTAAAAAAGCTACTTGAAGCTGTGCTCCGCGTCCGGAAAAGCACCCGTTCTCACTTCCGAGGCGTAGCGCTTGACGGCGCTTTTGATCTCCTGGTTCAGTTGGGCGTATCTTTTGACAAATTTGGGCGTCATCCGGTCGTTCATGCCCAGCATGTCGTTGACGACCAGAACCTGCCCGTCGCAGTGAACCCCCGCGCCGATGCCGATGGTCGGAATGGACAGGGTGCGGGTGATTTCCGCCGCCAGTTTTTCCGGCACGCATTCCAGCACCAGGGAGAAGGCACCCGCTTCTTCAAGGCCCAGGGCATCCTTCATAATTTTTTCCGCCGCGTCTTCCTTCTTGCCCTGGACCTTGTAGCCGCCGAGCTGGTGAATGGATTGCGGCGTCAGACCCAGATGCGCCATAACCGGTATGCCGGAGAGGGTCATTTTACGGACAATTTCCGCGTGCTCCATGCCCCCTTCGATCTTGACGGCCTGGGCGTTGCCCTCCTTCAATAGCCGCCCGGCGTTGGCCAGCGCCGCCTCCTGCGACACCTGGTAGGAAAGAAAGGGCATGTCCGCCACGATCAGCGCTTTCTGCGAGCCACGGGCCACCGCCCGGGTGTGGTGGATCATATCCTCCATCGTCACGGGAAGCGTGGTGTCATAACCCAAAACGACATTGCCCAGAGAATCGCCGATGAGCAGAATATCGATGTCGCTCTCGTCCAGGATGGACGCCATGCCGAAGTCGTAGGCCGTCAGCATGGCAATTTTCTCGCCTTGCGCTTTCATTTTCTTGATGTCCAGGATGGTTTTCCGGTTGATCTTCGTCTGCGTGCTCATGATTTTGCTCCTTTCAGCATTCCCAGGATTTCTTTCGCCTGGGCGGCGCTCAAGGTGCCTTTTTCTCTGGCCAGTTTCACCGCGATGGAACCCATATGCGCATACATCGAAGCGAAGTCGGGAAGATGGCGGGCCATGGCGTCGATATGTTTTTGGATGGTTCCCGAATCGCCGCGCGCGATCGGTCCGGTGAGGGCATTCGGGCAACCCTGGTTTTCAATGTTTTTCAAACTGCCGTACACCAGCGGCAGGTAAGCTCTACGGGCGTCTTTTTCCGAAAAACCGATGGACAGGTAGATGGATTCGACGACGCTCATCAGCGAGACCAGGTAATTCGAAGCGATGCAGGCGGCCGCGTGATACAGGGGCTTCTGCTCGGCGGAGATGGGGATGGGGACGCCCTGAAGATCGCGGACAATGTCCGCCGCCAGTTTTTTCACGCCCGTGTCGGCCGTGACGCCGAAGTAGCTGCCCGGAATGCTGGCGATGGCCCCGTCAATGGAGGAGAAACTCTGCAGCGGATGAATGCTGGCGGTCAGAGCGCCGGCACGGGCCGCGGGGGCCAGCAGATCCAGTCCCCCCGCGCCGCTCATGTGAAAAACTTTTTTCCCTTTCACGTTTGAGCCTGCGGCGATTTCGCCGCAGGCGGACAAAATGCGGTCGTCCGGCGTCGTGATCAGCACGCAGTCGGCGCGGGCGGCTGCTTCAGACGGATGACGAAAACCGGGCGACCGGATATAGGAGGATGCCCGTTTCAGATGTGCCTGGGAAAGATCGGCGACGGCCGTGATGGAGTTACCTGATTTCTGCAGCAGAAATCCGATGGCCGTGCCGACCATGCCGGCCCCGACCACGGCGAATGTAAGCGACGGTGTTTTTCTTTTCATGTTCCGTCCCATAAAAAAAGGTCTTCCCCTGCGTAAGGAAGACCCGTATTGACAGTTTTATTGACTCCCGTCTCAGTCGGCAACAAGTGATCCAAGCGGTTGCATGTTCCTAACACAAGGCACCGGTGTCGTCAAACAAAATTTCTTTGCCGAAATATCTTGTTTTTGCTTGTTTTTCCGGCTAAACAACCGACGGGGGAACAAAATGAAAGCGGTCGATCTGATGATATTTGATTTCGACGGGACGCTGGCGGACACAGGCGAGGACATTGCCGCTTCCGTCAATCATGCCCTGACGTCTATAGGCCTGGCTTCGCGGCCGGTCAATGAAATCCTCGGTTTTGTCGGAGACGGCGTGCGGCGATTGGTGGAAAGAGCGCTTGGCGAAGACCATCGGGCAAGGCTGGATGAGGCGATGGAGTTTTTCCTGCGCCATTACGAAAAGCACCTGCTGGATCATACGAAGCTCTACCCGGCAGCCGAAGAAGTGCTGAACCATTTTGGTTCGAAGAAGAAGGTGATCCTGACCAACAAGCGTTATTACCTGACGATGGCTATCGCCAAGGGGCTGAAGATCGACCGGCATTTTCTGGAAATTGTCGGAGCGGATTCGACGCCTTTTCAAAAACCGGACGGGCGCGTCATTGCGTATCTTCTGGAAAAGTACGGGGTTGCGCCCAGAAAGGCCGTGATGATCGGAGACGGCTATAATGATGTGGCGGCCGCCAGGAATGCCGGGGTCTTGTCCTGCGTACATCTGAACGGACTGGGCAACCGGGAAAAGATGCTCGGGATGGGAGCCGACGTGTATGTTGAACAGCTGACGGAGATCCAATCCATTTTTCAGCGACGATGATCCGGAAAATAGAACAGACCCTTCGAAAATACTCCATGCTGGAGAAGGGCGACCGGGTGGTGGTTGCCCTGTCCGGCGGCGCGGATTCCTGTGCGTTGCTGCTGGCGCTTGCGGCTCTTGCACCGCATTGGCGTCTGGAATTGATTGCCGCCCATTTCAACCACGGTCTGCGCGGCGCCCCGTCCGACGGGGACGAGGCGTTTTGCCGTTCGCTGGCCGCGAAGTCAGGGCTGGTGTTTGTGACGCAAAAGCTGGCCGAAACCGCGATTCCCTCGGGCTTGTCGACTGAAGATTATCTGAGGCGGGAAAGGTTTCGCTTTCTGGACCGGACGGCCGGGCGGCACAAAGCCGATAAAATCGCACTCGGCCATCACTTAAACGATCAGGCGGAGACTGTTTTGCTCAACTTGATCCGCGGCAGCGGTCTGGACGGATTGAAGGGCTTTTTGCCCGTTCGGGACAGCCGATACATTCGCCCGCTCATCGAGGTGTCCCGAAAGGAAATTCTCGAATTTCTGGAAGAGCAGGGCGCGGACTACCGAGAAGACGAATCCAACGAGAGCGGGATTTACCTGCGCAACCGAGTCCGCCGGGAGCTGATTGCGTTTCTTCGGGAAAAGTACAATCCCCGAATCGAGCAAACGCTGGCCCGGACGGCGGAAATTATCCGGCGGGACGATTCGTTTATCGATGATTGCGTTCAAGAGATTCTCCGCTCGCCGACGATTCGGAAAACGGACCGGGAGATTTCCTTTTCCGCCTCGTACGTTCTTTCCCTTCACGACGCGCTCATCTACCGGGTTCTCAAGTCTTTACTGGAGCGTCTGGCGCCGGAGACGGGCGGTTTTTCTTCCGGCCATCTTCAGGCGCTGGCCGGCCTGCTGAAGGAGCAAAAGACGGGGAAAAGACTCAGCCTGCCGTACGGCCTTGCCGCCCGCAGAGAATATGATCGCGTGTTCATCACCGCCGAACCTGAAGGAAGCCTTCAGCGTTATGAATATCCGCTGGAGATTCCCGGAGAAGTTGAGGTACGGGAAAGGGGGATGGTCTTTTCCATCCACCGGGAAAAGGAAGCCCGCGTAAATTTTAAAAACTGCTCCGCGTTTTGCTTTGACGAAGACAAGGTCCGCAAGCCCCTGGTGGTCCGGAACCGCCGGGAAGGCGACCGGTTTGACCCGCTGGGCACCCAGGGGTCACAGAAGATCAAAAAGCTGTTCATCGACCGCAAGATCCCCAGGCCGGAACGGGACCGTATCGCACTTTTGGCGGATCGGGAATCCGTGATCTGGGTCGAAAACCTGCAGATGAGCGAGCGGGTGAAGGTGACGCCCGAAACGAAAAACATGCTGGTTTTGGAAATCCGGTCCAAAAACGGCGGCACGCAAGAAAATATTTGAGTTAAGACGGATATTATTATAAAGACTTTTAAACATTTTTAATTTCAAGGAGAAAGGTATTGAATCCGGCTCAAAAAAATATAGCGCTTGTCCTGACCGTGCTTCTGGTATTCCTCCTGGTGTGGCAGTTGTTCAATCAGCAAAAAACCACCGCCAAGGAAATCACCTATACGGACATGCTGACGCATCTGGCGAACAGTGAAATAACGGAAGTCACCATTCAGGGGGATGCCGTATCCGGCAAACTGGCCAACGGCAATACCTTTAAAACCTATGCCCCGAAAGACGACGGCTTGATCGGGATGTTCCGTGAGAAAAACGTCAAGATCACCGCCAAGCCGATGGAAGAAAATCCCTGGTACATGATTTTCGTGTCCTGGTTTCCGATGCTGCTGCTGATCGGCGTCTGGATTTTCTTCATGCGGCAGATGCAGGCGGGAGGCGGAAAGGCGATGTCTTTCGGAAAAAGCCGGGCGCGCCTGATTACCGACAAGTCCAAGAAGGTGACCTTTGCCGATGTGGCCGGCGTGAATGAAGCCAAGGCGGAGCTGGAGGAGGTCATCGATTTTTTAAAGGACCCGAAGAAATATACCAGGCTGGGCGGCCGCATTCCCAAGGGGCTCCTGCTGGTGGGGCCTCCCGGAACCGGCAAGACCCTTCTGGCCCGGGCGATTGCGGGGGAAGCCGACGTGCCTTTTTTGAGCATCAGCGGCTCCGATTTCGTGGAAATGTTCGTCGGCGTGGGGGCGTCGCGTGTCCGGGATCTGTTCAGTCAGGCCAAGAAGAACGCTCCCTGCATCATTTTTATCGATGAAATCGACGCGGTCGGCAGGCACCGCGGGGCGGGACTGGGAGGCGGCCATGATGAACGGGAGCAGACTCTGAATCAACTGCTGGTGGAAATGGACGGCTTTGAATCCAATGAAGGCGTGATTCTGGTTTCGGCGACCAACCGTCCCGACGTCCTGGATCCGGCGCTCTTGAGGCCGGGGCGGTTTGACCGCCAGGTGGTAGTGCCCCTGCCGGACGTGAAGGGGAGGGAGAAAATCTTTGAAGTGCACGCGCGCAAGCTTCCGGTTGCGGACGACGTGAATTACGCGGTGCTGGCCAGAGGGACGCCCGGCGCATCCGGGGCCGACATCGAGAACCTGGTCAATGAGGGTGCGTTGAACGCCGCGAGGCTGAATAAGGAAAAGGTCAACATGGCGGACTTTGAATTCGCCAAGGACAAAATCCTGATGGGCACCGAACGAAAGAGCATGGTCATCAGCGACCTGGAAAAACGCAACACGGCCTACCACGAAGCCGGCCACACGCTGGTGGCCCGTCTGATCCCCGGCACCGATCCGATCCACAAGGTGACGATCATTCCCCGCGGCCGGGCTCTGGGCTTGACGCAGCAGCTCCCGGTGGACGAAAAGCACACGTATCCAAGCCAGTATCTGGAAAACAATATCGCCGTCCTTCTGGGCGGACGAGCGGCTGAAGAGCTGATCCTGAAGGATTTCACGACCGGAGCGGGCAACGACATCGAACGGGCGACCAACCTGGCCCGGAAGATGGTCTGTGAGTGGGGCATGAGTAAAACCATGGGGCCGCTGAGCTACGGCAAGAAGGAAGAGCAGATCTTTCTGGGAAGGGAGTTTGCGACCCACAAGGATTACAGCGAAGAAACGGCCAGAAAAATCGACGAGGAAGTCGTCTCGATCGTCAAGCGAAACTATGATAAAGCCGCATCCCTGCTCAACGAGCACATCGAAATCCTGCACAGAATGTCCAAAGAGCTTCTGGAGAAGGAAGTTCTCAACGCCTCGGAAATCGACCAGATTATCGGCAGCGCCCTGCCGACCGAGCATGCTGCGGAGAATCCCTGAACGGTAGATGGCGAACCTTGAAGATCGTTAAAATCCAGCATGACGGCGAAGCGGTCGCCCTGTTTCAGCGGATCGGCGTGGATCCATACGGGGTCCGCGCTATGACGCCCAAAACACGGCACGTAAACATTCTTCTGTCCTCACAGCCCTGCAAAATCGCCAACATTCTCAAGCAGGAAATGCTGTCACTGGGCGCCGACGCGGCGGTTGCGCGCGGCAGCGTTTCCTGCACGGTGGACGCCACGGACGTTTTGCTCATGGGAACCCTCAAGCAGATCGGCGCTTTGTCCGGAAAAATTGAAAAGCAGCCTTTCGGGCTGGGCGGGATAGCCCGGGATCTTCGCTCTCTTCTGGATCGCCTGGAAAACCGACGGTTGGTCCTGAAAACGCCGCGGCGGGAAATCGTCCTCGGAGAAAGAACGCTGATTATGGGCGTATTGAACGTAACCCCCGATTCCTTTTCGGACGGCAACCGTTATCTGGACCGCATCCGGGCCGTCGAACGGGGACGGCAAATGGCGGAGGAAGGAGCGGACATCATCGACATCGGCGGTGAATCCACCCGGCCCGGGGCGCAGACGGTTCTCCTGAAGGAAGAAATCGCCAGGGTGCTTCCCGTAGTGGAAGAATTGGCCGCGAAGCTGACCGTCCCTGTTTCTGTGGACACCATGAAGGCCCGGGTCGCCGAGAAAGCACTCGAAGCGGGAGCGGAAATCATCAACGATGTCAGCGCACTGGCGGGCGACCGGAAGATGGCCTCCGTCATCCGGAAAGCCGACGCGGCTCTCGTCCTGATGCACATGCGGGGGACTCCGGCCGATATGCAAAGCGGCAATTTGCACTATGACGACCTGACGGGAGAAATCCTTTCGTTTCTCGAAAGGGCCGTCGGGAAAGCGCTGGCGGCCGGCATCGGCCTTGAGAGGCTGGTGGTCGATCCGGGAATCGGATTCGGCAAGACCTATGAGGACAATTGCAGGATTCTCAACCGGCTCGACGAGTTCAAATCGCTGGGGCTTCCCCTGCTGGTCGGAACCTCCCGCAAAGCGTTTATCGGCAGCGTGACGGGGGACGCCGCGGATAGGAGATTGGAAGGCACGGCGGCGACGGTGGCCGCGGCGGTGATGAACGGCTGTCACATCGTTCGCGTCCATGATGTCGCGGCCATGAAGAAAGTAGCGGCCATGACGGATGCGATCGTCCGCGCCGGGATGGACTCATGATATACGGAATCGGCATCGATCTGGTGGAAAACGAGCGCATTGAAAAAATCATCCGGAAGTGGGGGCCGAAATTTTTGTCCCGGGTGTTTACGGAATCGGAAATCGATTACTGCGGACGGCACGCACAGGCTGCGGTTCATTACGGAGCGCGGTTTGCCGTCAAGGAGTCTTTTCTCAAGGCGATCGGCACGGGCCTCGGCGCCGGCGTGAAGCTGGCGGACATCGAGGTGGCCAACGAGCAAAGCGGAAAGCCCCGGCTCCGCCTGTGCGGAGGCGCGCGGTCGTTTGTGGAGCGGGCCGGGATAACCAATATCCATCTCAGCATCACCCACACGAAACATTACGCTATCGCGACGGTCGTGCTGGAAAAAGAATTGCCGGATGACGGGTTTGCGGATAAAATATGAACAGAGTCATCCTTGAAATGGAATCGGAAAATGCCGGGCAAACCTTCGACCTCGGTTTTTCGATCGGGAAACGAGCGGCAAACGGTGACGTTTTCGCTCTGTCCGGGGAGTTGGGGACCGGCAAAACCTGTTTTACAGGCGGGCTCGCAAGGGGGCTGGGCGTCGGGGAAGACTACGCGGTCACCAGTCCGACCTTCACCCTGATCAACGAGTATCCGGGAAGATGCAGGCTTTTTCACTGCGACGTTTACCGGTTGAACCAGGCGGCGGAACTGGAGGATCTGGGATTTGACGAATACCTGTCGGGAAAGGGCGTGACGGCCGTCGAATGGGCGGAGAAGATTCCGGATGCCCTGCCGCCGGACGCCATCTGGGTTTCTTTCACCTACGAGGATGAAAACAGAAGAAAAATAAGGATCAGCGGACCCGCACAAAGGGTCCGGGATTTATTGCAAGACATTTCGAGGGAGGTTTAAATTTATGGGGCTGGTGGTTCAGAAATTCGGCGGAACATCCGTGGCGAATGTTGAAAAAATCAAAAATGTGGCGGGCAAGGCGATTCGCGAAAAGCAGGCGGGACACGACGTGATTGTTGTTCTCTCGGCGATGGCTGGGGAAACGAACCGGCTCATCGACCTTGCCCAGAGCGCGGCCGAAAATCCGGATGAGAGGGAGTATGACTCGTTGATTTCCACCGGGGAGCAGGTGACGATTTCGCTGCTTTCCATCGTCTTGAATTCCATGGGTTATCCCGCTCGTTCCTTTCTCGGTTTTCAGGTCCCGATCCTGACGGACCAGGCATATCAGAAGGCGAGAATATCCTCCATAGACACGGAGGTGATCCAAAAGGAGCTCAAGAAAGGCGTCATTGTGGTCGTGGCGGGGTTTCAGGGCGTGGATGAAGAAAACAACATCACCACGCTGGGCCGTGGAGGCTCCGACACCAGCGCGGTCGCGCTGGCGGCGGCCCTGAAGGCGGACCGGTGCGACATCTACACGGATGTGGATGGCGTTTACACGACGGATCCCAACATCTGCGCCAAAGCCAGAAGACTGGACAGGATTTCCTATGATGAAATGCTGGAAATGGCGATGACCGGCGCAAAGGTTCTTCAGCCCCGTTCGGTGGAAATGGCCAAAAAATACAACGTGCCCGTTTATGTGAAATCAACTTTTTCCGATAAAGGCGGAACATTGGTTACGAAGGAGGATAAAGAGATGGAGAAGGAAGTGCTGTCGGGAATCACCTATGATCGCGATCAGGCGAAGATTACGGTTGTTCACATCCCGGACCGGCCGGGCATCGCCGCGAGTCTGTTTTCGCCTCTGTCGGAGCGCCACATCAGCGTGGATATGATCATTCAAAACGCCAGTTCTCAGGGCTTTACGGATCTGACCTTCACGGTGGCGAAAAAAGACATGAAGGCCGCCCAGAAAATCGTGGAAGCGACGGCCAAAGAAATCGGCGCCAAAAAGGTGGAAGTCGATGACGACGTCGCCAAGGTTTCCATCATCGGCGTGGGCATGGTCAGCCATTCCGGCGTCGCGGCCAAGATGTTCAAAACCATGGCGGATGAAGGCATCAACATTATGATGATCAGCACGTCGGAAATCAAGATCTCCTGCGTGATTCAGAGAAAATACACGGAGCTGGCCGTTATGGTGCTGCACGATGCTTTTCATCTGGAAAAGAAGAAATAAGACGTGAAAGGGTATGAACATCAGATCAGGGGATTGATTGCGCTGGGTGTTTTACTGGCGCTGATTCCCCTGATTCTTTTTTTCGCCCCCGCGCTGATTCGCCCGAAATCCCCCCCGTTTTCCGAATCCGTCCCTCATCGCTTCGCTGTTGAATTTGCCGACCCCGAGGGGATTTCAGGCATTTTTTTTGTTGAGCCGGACACCAGGCTTCATTCCCTATGCGTCCGCCTGGACATTCCCGTGCCGGAAGGAGGGGATGTTGTCCTGCAAAACGGCATGCGGGTGAACTGGACATCGGACTCCACCGTCAGGATTGAAAGCATGGACGCCGTAAAAAGACTGGCCCTGGGCTTGCCGGTGGACGTCAACCGGGTGAGCTTCGAAGAATTGCAGATGATTCCAGGGGTGGGGGAGAGGCGGGCTTCAGATATCATGGCCCTGCGGGAGAAAAAAGGCCGTTTCAAAAGGCTGGAAGAGCTTATGCAGGTCAAGGGAATTAAAGAGAAAACACTTGCGAAATTAAGACTCTATCTCTATGTCGAGGAGCAACCGGTCTTATAATTTGCTGTAGGATTGATACAGGTCAAGAACCCTTCGGACGTAATTTTGTGTTTCCCGGTAGGGCGGCACGTCGTAATTGTACTTGGCCACCGCTCCTTCCCCGGCGTTGTAGGCCGCCAGCGCAAGCGGCAGGTTTCCCTTATAGAGATTGAGAAGATAGCGCAGGTATCGCGCGCCTCCTTCGATGTTGTTTTCCGGGTGGAAAACATTCTCCACATTCAGAGCGGAAGCGGTTTGCGGCATGAGCTGCATGAGGCCTTTGGCGCCGGCGGGCGATACGGCCTTGTGGTTGAAATTGGATTCCGCTTTGATGACGGCCTTGATCAGGGAGGCGTCCAGTTGAAATTTGCTGGCGGCTTGGGTGATGATCTTGTCATATTCTTTTACGTTGATGTTGGGGGAGAAGATGACTCTCTTTTCCCGGACCAGCATCACGTACTTGACTTTGGGATTGGACGGCACATTGGTCAAATGAATGACGCCGTCAGGGTCCTCGTATTTGTAAATATCCGCATGGGAGGGGGCGGCCTGCAGAAAAACCAGGAAGAAAAACAGGGCGATCAGTCCTGCCGCCAATGGGTAAATTTTTATATTTGTCTTGCGAATCATGGCGTTATCATACCGGAAGGATGCTTTTTGTTCAAGCGGAAAATGGGCGTCGATTCACCGATGGACTTCATCGGCCTTAGGACCGCCTGTTGAATTTGTGTTTGTTCTTGACAGGTTCGGCCGAAGGTGGTAATTGCCTCAGCCATTAACAGCACATCATGTCGGGGCGTGGCGCAGTCTGGTAGCGTATCTGAATGGGGTTCAGAGGGCCGGTGGTTCAAATCCACTCGCCCCGACCA
>ERZ795052.2872-NODE-2872-length-19938-cov-5.489715_pt1 | contig 19938 bp, 15 predicted proteins | sample MGYA00375136_ERZ795052 | MGnify/ENA primary metagenome ERZ795052 (study PRJEB30181, sample SAMN05720156) | activated sludge metagenome | isolation source: Anaerobic digester | place: Japan | collected 2015-05-26 ... | reverse complement strand
GGTTGTTGTCATGGCCCCAGCTTACACCCCCCTGCAAGAAACTGAGATGCGCCCCGCCCCTGCCGGGCATTGCCAACCGGCCCGGGGTCAGTCAAAGTAGTGGGCGGATGAGCAAGCGTTTTTACATCACCACAGCGATTGATTACGTCAACGGCCAGCCGCACCTCGGTCATGCCTACGAAAAAGTCGTGGCGGATGCCATTGCCCGGGCGCGGCGCAGCCTCGGGCAGGAGGTCTTTTATCTCACCGGCCTGGACGAGCACGGACAGAAGGTGCAGCAGGCGGCCCTGGCCGAGGGAAAATCGCCCCAGGCTTACTGCGATGAACTGGCCGCCGTCTGGAAACGCTTCGCCGCCCGTCTGGACCTCACCAACGACGACTTCGTCCGCACCACCGAGGCGCGCCACAAACAGGTGGTTCAGGCCATCCTCGCCAAATTGCATGCGGGGGGCCACTTCTACAAGGAAGCCTATTCCGGTTTCTACTCCACCAAGGAGGAAACGTTCCTGACTGAAAAGGACCGGCGCCCGGATGGCACCTTCGATCCGGCCTACGGCGAAGTCATCCGCCTCGAGGAACAGAACTATTACTTTCGCCTCAGCGCTCACCAGCAGTGGCTGATCGAATACATCGAAGCCAACCCGGACTTTGTTCAACCGGACTACCGCCGCAACGAGGTGCTGGGCTTCTTGAAAAACAACGTGCTGGAGGACCTCTGCATCAGCCGGCCCAGCTCCCGGCTGAACTGGGGCATCCCCCTGCCGTTCGACCCCGCCTACGTCACCTACGTCTGGTTCGACGCCCTGAGCAACTACATCAGCGTCCCCGCCGCCTCGGGCGACCCCGGCGTCCCCGAGCCGCTGCGCCAAAAGAGCGCCGCCGAACAGCCGCTCGAAGCGTGGCCCGCCGACATTCACGTGATCGGCAAGGATATTCTCAAGTTCCACGCCGTCTATTGGCCCATCATGCTGCGCGCGATGGGCGCTCCCCTGCCCCGCCAGGTGCTGGTTCACGGCTGGTGGCAGAAGGACGGCCAGAAGATGAGCAAGAGCACCGGCAATGTGGTGGACCCCGTCGCCGTGATTGACGAGTGGGGCGTGGACGCGTTCCGCTTCTATGTCCTCCGCGAGCTGGATATCGGCCCGGACGGCAACTGGACCGATGCCGGCTTCCGCAGCCGCTACGCCGCGGAACTGGCCAATGGTTTGGGCAACCTGGTGAACCGGTCCCTCTCCATGCTCAAACGCTATCGAAACGGCTGCGTCCCCCCCGTTGCCACCGAGTTGGAACCGGAAGCAACCCGCGTCGTGACGCAAACCCGCCAGTTGCTCCTGCAAAACCAGCTTCAAGCCAGCCTGCTCTGCATCGGGTCCCTGGTCACGCGCGCCAACCAGTACGTGGACCACACCGCGCCCTTCAAACTGGCCAAGGACCCGGCTCAGGCCCGGCGCCTGGATGAGGTGCTTTACAACCTCGCCGAGGTCTGCCGCATCCTGGCCGTGCTCCTCTGGCCGTTTCTGCCCGGCACCGCGGAGAAAATTTACGGGCAGCTCGCACTGCCCGGCAAACCGGACCGCCTGGATCAGGCCGTCTGGGGCAAATTGCCGCCAGGCCACTCCATCGGATCCCCCGCGCCGCTGTTCCCACGGCGTGAGGCCTGAAGGAACAGCCGATGCGGTCTGCCGCCTCCTCAACCTCTTGCCGCGTCGCAGTCCTCTGGCGCGTGGGATGGATGTTGGCGGCCGTTCCGTTGGCGTTTGGACAGGTCCTTGAGCTTCCGCCCCGCCCGGCGACAGCGCCAACAGGTTCCGCCCTGGCGGCTTCCCTTGCCGCGGCCTCCCTCGAGGAGCGCGAAAGGGTTCTGGTTGCCGAAATGCTTGCCGGCAACGTCCCCAACTTCCTGCGACAGCTCTGCAAAGTCAGTGTCGGCAATGCCTCCAGCTCCGCGGTCGTCTTCGTGACACCCGACTACCTCGCGGTCGGCTCGGATGAGGATTACTTGTTGACGCCCCTGACCCCTGGGTCGGCCCAACGGGTGGCGGACCGCCTGGACTGCTCGCTCCCCACGCGAAAACTGGTGGACGCCATCTACGAAAGCGCGGACCTGCGGCTGGAGCCCGAGCCGATCCCGCCCTCCCCTGCCATGACCACCCTGCCTTGCTTCAGCAACCACAACGCCCTGGTGCGCGCGCAGCGCTTGCGTCATCTCCAGGCCCAGCCCCTCGGCCGGCTGGTTGCCGGTCACAAGAAAGACGTCGTTCTGACCCCCGCCCTCGAAACAAAGCCCGGCCGGGTGGCCATCTACGGCTGGCACCGGGCGCCGGGCCAGCCCATCCAACCACTCTATTCGGGCCACGCCGCAAGCTGGGTGGATTACAGCCACGGCATTCGCCTGATCCGCCAGAGCATGCTCCTGGATGGACAGCCCGCCAGACTCAACCAAGTCTTGACCAATCCGATTACCGCAAATCTTCTCAGTGATGAAGGCCCCTTCCGCGAGCCCCGCTATGCCGCCGCCCCCCTCGCGACTCGGGAATCCACAACGCCCGATTCAAGCCCCGCCCCAAAGCCGCCGGCCACCGGGGCCGCGGCGGCTCCCGCAGTGTTGCGGTTCACTGAGACGAATCAATTTGGAGAACGCCTGGCGTGGTTTCACCCAAAACCCGGCGTCCGCATCCACGTCAACGCGCCCCCCGCCGGCCAGTTTGTCGCGGGCAGGACTGTGTTATTGATTCACTACGCACTGCCCAACGGCAACACCATCGAGCAAACCCTCGGGCGCAAAACCGCCCCGGGCGAGGATTGGCACTTCAACATCCAGCACATCGGCGCCCAAACACGCTTGCTCCGGAGGTTGTTGCCGGAGAGGACTGTCGTCCTGTCCTGTCTCGAAAACGACTTGAAGAGCTGGCCGGCCTGGCGCAAACAAAACCGCGACGACCTCATCCCGGGGCTGCTCGATAGTGTGACCAATCTGCTGGCCGGTCACGAACTCGAAATCGTCCTCAGCGGCCACAGTGGGGGTGGCAGCCTGATTTTCGGCTTTCTGAATGCCGTTGACCAAATCCCCCGTCAGGTGGTCCGAATTGCTTTCCTGGATGCCAACTACGCTTACGGTCAAAGCCCGGGCCACCTGGAAAAACTCAGCCGCTGGCTTGGGTCAGACCCCCATCATTACCTTTGTGTGCTCGCTTACAATGATGCGGTGGCTTTACTGGATGGGAAGCCCTTCGTCAGCGCCAGCGGCGGCACTTGGGGACGCAGCCACGCCATGCTCCAAGACTTGGCCGGGCACTTCGCCTTCAATTCCCAAACCAACGACGCATTCGCATTCCACACCGCGCTGGACGGGCGGATTCAGTTTATTCTGAGGGAAAACCCCGAGCGCCGCATTCTCCACACCGTGCAGGTCGAGCGCAACGGCTTCATTCATTCCATCCTGGCCGGCACACCAAAAGCCGGGGAGGGTTACCGCTATTTCGGTCCGCCGGCCTACACGGAGTGGATTGCGGACTGAAGCCGGCCAAGCCCGGCCCGCGACGAAACACCTGCATGCCAGGATGCCGGGCCCGGTCCCCCCAAACGAAAAACGGTTGTTTCAGGTTGCGCATCGCCCCAACAGCCTGAAGAATTGGAAACATGGCTGTCGGAGCATTGAATTGCCCCATGTGCGGGGCCTCGGTCAAAAGCGAGTCCACCCGCTGCGAGCATTGCGGCACGCGCTTGGCCCTGGCGGCCTGCCCGGCGTGTTTTGGCACCATGTTTCTCGGGGCGCGGTACTGTTCCCATTGCGGCGCGCGGATGGACCGCGCCGAGGCCGGGGAATCCCCGCACTCGTGCCCCCGCTGCAAGCAGCGGCTGAAGGTCGTCTCCTTCGGAAATGTTCAACTGGCCGAGTGCCCCCGGTGTGAAGGCATCTGGGCGGACACCCTCTCGCTCGAACAAATCTGCGCCGATCGCGAGCAGCAATCGGCAGTGCTCGGGGCGGCGAAAGTGGCCCTTCCCTCCGAATCCCGGCCCATGGAACCGGTGCGGTATGTTCCCTGCCCCGTCTGCCACAAACTGATGAACCGCGTGAATTTTGCGCGCTGCTCGAACGTGATTGTGGACGTGTGCAAAAACCACGGCACCTGGTTCGACCGGGACGAGCTGCGGCGCATCATCGAGTTCATCCGCAGCGGCGGGCTCGAGGCCGTCCGCTCGCGCGAACTGGCCGAACTCGAGGAACGCCGGCGCCAGCTTCGGGCGCAGAAAATCGCCGGCGCGTGGGATACTACCGCCGCCCGCGACCGGGATTTTCCAGACCTCCGGCTGGGGGTTTCGTCGGTGGCAAAACTGCTGCGCGATTTCCTGCGCTGAGAAACCGGGCGTTGAACACCACATGAAGCCGGCCTTCGAACAAACGCCCCAGCGCCCTTGGGAATCCTTCCACTTCGAAGAACTGCGCAGCTCCAGCTACAACGCCACCTGGCACTTCCATCCCGAATACCAGATCACCCTCGTGCTCAAAAGCCACGGCTACCGGCTGGTCGGCGACAACATCTCCCCCCTCACGGCCGGCGACCTGGTGTTCATCGGCTCCAACCTCCCCCATGTCTGGCATCAGGACGAGACCGGCTCCCGCTCCCGGGACGCGGTTCACGCCATCGTGGTTCGCTTCCTCGATACCTTCCTCGGCCACCCTTTCCTTCACATCCCGGAAATGGCGCCGGTGCAGCGCCTGCTCAAGCGGTCGCGGCGCGGGCTCCATGTCACGGGCCGCACCCGGGATGAAGTGGCCGACCGCTTGCTGCGGCTGCGAAGTGCCCGCGGCCTCGAGCGGATTGCGGGCCTGCTCTCCATCCTGGGAATCCTGGCCGAGTCGCGGGAGTTGACGCCCATTGCCAGCGCGGGGTTCGTGCCGGTGTTGGAGCGCGACGACCAGAATCGCGTGGAAAGGGTGATTGCCTACATCAACCAGCACCTGGCTGAACCCATTGATCGGGACGTGCTGGCCGCCAACGCGCATCTCAGCCCGAGCGCTTTCAGCCGTTTCTTCAAACTCCGCACCGGCAAGAGCCTGCCCCGCTACCTCAACGAGCTGCGGGTGGGCCGCGCCTGCCGCCTGCTGGCCGACGAGCACGCGAAAATCGTGGACATCGCCCTGCAATGCGGCTTCAACAACCTCGCCAATTTCAACCGCCGCTTTCGCGAAATCACGGGTCTGAACCCGAGTGATTACCGCCGCCGGTTGCAGGAAAGCGCCTCCTGAACGCCGGGGCGAAGCGCGCCTGGCGGTTCAGAACCGCCGAACCGCCGCAACCCCCCCGCATTGGCCTTCGAGTTTCAGTTGCCTCCCCCCTGTCGCGGCCCGCCCCCCGCGTGAGCCCCGCGCATCAGGCCCCGCGCATCAGGCCCCGCGCATCAGGATTGCTCCTCCGCCGCTTTGGGCTAAGATGCGCCGCCATGAATTTTCGTTTTGATGAACATCCGCATCGCCGGTTTAACCCCCTGCGCGGCGAGTGGGTCCTGGTTTCACCGCACCGCACCAAGCGGCCCTGGCAGGGCCAGGTGGAAAAGACTCCGCCGGACAACCGGCCGGCGTACGACCCCAAATGTTATCTTTGCCCAGGCAACCAGCGCGCGGGTAACGCGGTCAACCCGGCCTACACTTCCACCTTCTGGTTCGTGAACGATTTTTCCGCGTTATTGCCCGACACCCCGCCCGCCCAAGGACCGACGGATGCGCTCCTCCAGGTCCAGCCTGCCCGCGGCGAATGCCGTGTCCTCTGCTTTTCGCCCCGGCACGACCTCACCCTGGCCGAAATGCCGCCGGCGGATATTTTGAAGGTGGTGGACCTGTGGGCGGACCAGGTGGCCGACCTGGGCAGCCGTTACACCTGGGTTCAGGTTTTTGAAAACAAGGGCGCCATCATGGGATGCTCGAACCCCCATCCGCACGGCCAGGTTTGGGCCGGCGACTTTCTCCCCAATGAAGCCGCCGCCGAGGACCGCCAGCAGCGGGACTACTTCCAAAGCCACGGCACCCGCTTGCTCGTGGACTATGCCGCCCGCGAACAGACGTCCGGACAGCGGGTGGTCGCGGCCAACGCCGACTGGCTGGCGGTGGTTCCCTTCTGGGCGGTTTGGCCGTTTGAAATCCTGCTGATGCCCCTGCGGCCCGTCACGCAACTCACGGAACTCTCGCAGTCCGAACGCGACAGTCTGGCGGTCATTCTGCGGGACATCCTGGTTCGGTATGACAATCTCTTCGAGGTTTCCTTTCCGTATTCCATGGGCTGGCATGGCGCCCCCCACGACCGCGCCGGGTCGGCTCATTGGCAGCTCCACGCGCATTTCTATCCCCCCCTGCTCCGGTCCGCCACCGTCAAGAAATTCATGGTCGGTTACGAAATGCTCGCCGAAGCGCAGCGAGACCTCACGCCGGAACAGGCCGCCCAGCGCTTGCGCGATGTCCCCGCCGTTCACTACAAGCAGCGGACTTGAACAGACAGGGAGCCCGGCGCATCAACGAAACTGACCCAGCTACGCCCATCGGGCCGGCCAGACCGGCCGCATCGCTTGCCCCCCGGCCGGCGGCCGTGTAGCATCCTTCGCAATGTGTTTGGCCGTTCCAGGTAAGATCATCAGCATTCAGGGCGAGGATCCGCTCAGTCGGATCGGGAAAATTGACTTTGGGGGAGTCCTCAAAGAGGCCAGTCTGGCCTATGTGCCCGAGGCCGAGGTCGGAGATTATGTGATCGTCCACGTGGGCTTCGCGCTGAACCGCGTGGATGAGGCGGAGGCACAAAAGGTTTTCGAATACCTCCGCGAAATGGACCAATTGGCGGAACTGGATGAGGCTGAAAAGCCGGGGCCTGCCAGCGGTGAAACCCCGCCCGCGGTGAGATGAAGTTCATTGATGAATACCGCGATGCCGCCGCGGCAAAGCAGTTGGCCCGCCAGATCGCGCGGCTTGCCACCCGGCCCTGGAACCTCATGGAGGTCTGCGGCGGCCAGACCCATGCCATCCTCAAGTTCGGCCTGGATGAACTCCTCCCGCCGCAGCTCTCGTTAATCCATGGCCCGGGCTGTCCCGTCTGTGTCACCCCGGTCGAAATCATTGACAAGGCCCTCGAAATCGCGGCGCGTCCCGAGGTCATCTTCACTTCCTTTGGCGACATGCTCCGCGTCCCCGGCAGCCGCCAGGACTTGTTATCAGTCAAGGCCCGGGGAGGCGACGTCCGCATTGTCTATTCGCCCCTGGACGCGCTGAAACTGGCGGTTCAAAATCCGGGAAAGGAAGTGGTGTTCTTCGGCGTGGGGTTCGAAACCACCGCTCCGGCCACCGCCATGGCCGTTTTTCAGGCGGCTCGACAAGGCGTGAAAAACTTCTCGATTCTGGTTTCGCATGTGCTGGTGCCGCCGGCCATCGAGGCGGTGCTCAGCTCGGCGGACAACCGGGTGCACGGTTTTCTGGCCGCCGGCCATGTCTGCGCCGTCATGGGCTGCGAGGAATATCATCCCCTCGCCGCCAAATACCGCGTCCCCATCGTCGTCACCGGTTTCGAGCCGGTTGACATTTTGCAGGGAATTCTCATGTGCGTCACCCAACTGGCCGAGGGACGCGCCGAGGTGGAAAACCAATACAGCCGGGCGGTGCGGCGCGAGGGCAATCCGGCCGCGCAAAAACTCATTCGCGAGGTCTTCCGGGTGGTGTCCCGCAAGTGGCGGGGGCTGGGCGAAATCCCCAACAGCGGTCTGGGGCTGCGCGAATCCTACGCCGCTTACGATGCGGAGCACAAATTCGGCGTGGCCGGCCTGGTGGTGGAGGAATCCTCCGAATGCCGGAGCGGCGAGGTGCTGCAAGGCAAATTGAAGCCGTACGACTGCCCGGCCTTCGGGACCCGCTGCACCCCGGAGCATCCCTTGGGCGCCACCATGGTTTCCAGCGAAGGCGCGTGCGCAGCCTATTATCGTTACCGGCGCGCTCCCGTCCCCCCCGCCTCGTGACCCGTCAAAACCCTTTTCCCCCTCGCCCCAATGACTGACTCGCCTTCCTTTGCCCTGTCCTGCCCCTTCCCAATCCAGGATTACCCGCACGTGCTGATGGCGCATGGGGGCGGCGGCCGGCTCATGCACCAGCTTTTGAACCAGCTTTTTCTGCCGGCCTTCCAGAACCCCTTGCTGGCGCGCCAGCATGACGCTTCGGTGTTCGAAGTGGCCGGGCAGCGGCTGGCCATGACCACCGACTCCTACGTGGTCCGGCCCCGCGTTTTCCCGGGCGGCGACCTCGGCTCTCTGGCGGTGCATGGCACCGTCAACGACCTCGCCATGGCGGGCGCCCGCCCCCTCCACCTGAGCGCCGGGTTCATTATCGAGGAGGGCCTTCCCATGGCCGCCCTCTGGGAAACCGTCAACTCGATGAAACAGGCGGCGGAGGCGGCGGGCGTTCAGATCATTACCGGCGACACCAAGGTGGTGGACAAAGGCAAGGGCGACGGTTTGTTCATCAACACCACCGGCATTGGCATAATCGAACATTCGCTCGAGATCGGCCCCCGAAGCGTTCAAACTGGCGATGTCGTGCTGGTCAGCGGCGACCTGGGCCGTCACGGCATGGCCGTGATGGCGGTGCGGGAGGGGCTTTCCTTCGAAAGCGCCATCGAAAGCGATTCCGCCCCCGTGGCGGCCCCCGTTCTCGACCTCCTGCGCGCCGGCATCCCTGTCCACTGCCTCCGCGACCTCACCCGGGGCGGCCTGACCAGCGTCTTGAATGAAATCGCCGAGGCCTCGGGCCTGACCCTCGCCGTCGAGGAATCCTTGATTCCCGTCCGGGAAGACGTTCGCGCCGCCTGCGAAATTCTCGGCCTGGACCCCCTCCAGGTCGCCTGCGAAGGCCGGTTTGCCGCCTTCCTCCCCCCATCCCACGCGGAGCCGGCTCTGAAAATCCTGCGCCGGCACCCCGTGAGCGCCAACGCCTGCCGGATCGGAGCGGTGACCGGCCGGAACCCCCCGCGCGTCCTGCTCCGCAGCCTGGTGGGCGCCCAGCGTATTCTGGATATGCCAGCCGGCGAACAACTGCCGCGCATTTGCTGAGGCGCCGCCCGCCACTTTTGGCTTCTCAACCCCCGCCGGATTTGGGCATCGTCTGCGCGTCGCTCGGATTGCTGCTTATGTACCGGAACCAGAAAGTCGTCGTGGTGATGCCAGCCTACAACGCGGCTCGCACGCTGCGTCAGACCTACGACGAAGTGCGGGAGCAACAGATCGTGGACCACATCATCGTGGTGGACGATCGCAGCCACGACGAGACGGTGGCCATCGCGCGAACCCTCGAGGGCGTGCAGGTCCACGTCCACGACCAAAACCGCGGGTATGGCGGCAACCAGAAAACCTGCTATCGCCTCGCGCTGGAGGCCGGCGCGGACATTGTCGTCATGATCCACCCGGATTATCAGTACACCCCAAAACTGCTGCCGGCGCTGGTGTCGCTAATTGCCAACGGCGTGCACCCCTGCGTCCTCGGCAGCCGCATCCTGGGGGGCTACGCCCTCAAAGGGGGCATGCCGCTGTGGAAATACGCGGCGAACCGGGTGCTCACTTTTGCCGAAAACCTCCTCCTCGGGGCCAAGCTGTCCGAGTACCACACGGGGTACCGGGCTTTCTCCCGGCAAATCCTCGAACGCCTCGACCTGGCGAACAACTCCGACGATTTCGTGTTTGACAACCAGATGCTGGCGCAGATTCTCTGGCACGGATTCACCATTGGCGAAGTCAGTTGCCCCACCCGCTACTTTCCCGAGGCCTCCTCCATCAATTTCCGCCGCAGTGTCCGCTATGGCCTCGGCTGCCTGGCCACCGGCCTCCAGTTCCGCCTCGCCAAAATCGGCCTGGCCCGCTCCCGCCTCTTCCCCCGCGCTTAGCGCACGCGCGCGCATGTCTCGCAAAATGCTTTCCATAGGACAACGTTTATGGGATTGTTCCCTTGTCTTGGCATGAGTACCCGATCCTGGCCATATCCCGGTTCGCGGTGGTGGAAGTTTGACTTCCACACGCACACGCCGGCTTCGACCGATTTCGGCAAAGGCCCCAACCAAGAGCAGATTCGAGGGCAAACTACGCCCAAGGACTGGCTGCTGGCCTACATGCAGGCGGGCTTGGATTGCGTGGCCGTTACGGACCACAACAGCGGCGTCTGGATCGACAAACTCAAAGACACCTATGCCGAGATGCAAGCGCAAGCCAAGCAAGGCAAGCCCCCCAGTGGGTTCCGTGAGATCACGATCTTCCCCGGGGTGGAAATTTCGGCGAACGGGGGCGTTCACGTTCTGGCCATCTTCGACCCCTCGTGTACAACCAGCGACATTGACAGCTTGCTGGGGGCGGCGGATTACCGTAGCCCGAAAGGCGGCGGTGAAGGTGAGACGCAAAAGGCTGTCAATGAGGTGATTGCCAAAATCGTTGAGGCTGGCGCAATCCCCATTCCTGCCCATGCAGATCGCGACAAAGGATTGCTGCACGTCAACCCCGGCACTCGGGAATGCACGTTGTCTTCTGCCACCGTCAAACTCGCCTTGGAATCGGAAGGGCTGCTAGCGGTGGAGTGGTGTGACTTGAACAGTCCGTACCCCCAAGCGGTCGAAAAACTGGCCCAACCGCTGGCCCGCGTGCTGGGCAGCGACTGCCACAGTTTTCGCGGTAAGAACCCACCCGGCAGCAACTACACATGGGTGAAAATGGCCACGCCGACCTTGGAGGGTCTGCGACTGGCGTTGTTGGATGGTGAGGGGGTGTCGATCCGGCGCAGCGATGCGGGCCAGCTTGACCCGTTCAAGACCCCGGCCGATGTGATCCGGGCCATTGAAGTAGAGAAAGCCCGTGTGATGGGCAACGGCCGGACCGCGCGCGTCGAACTCTCTCCCTACTTCAACGCAATCGTCGGCGGGCGTGGGACGGGCAAGTCCACCTTGGTGCATGCGCTGCGCCTGGCCACGGGCCGTGAGGGCGAAGTTATGGTCCTGCCCGAGGACAGCGAGCCGCGCGAGCACTTCGAGTCTTTCCGAGCTGTCGCCAAAGGCCGCGACGACAAAGGAGCCGTCAAGCCTGAAACCTGCTTTCGGGTGGAGTGGCAACACGAACGCGCGCACCTGCGCTTGAGCTGGTCACCCTCAGGTCCTGCAGGCCAATCTCGTTTGGTCGAAGACCTGTGCAACCAGCAATGGCAGCATGCATCCAGCCAGAGCGTCAATCCAGACCGATTCCCCATCCGCATCTTCTCGCAGGGGCAGATTGCAGCGATGGTTGGCGGCGGCCGCCAAGCACTCCTAGGCATCATAGATGAAGCGGCGAAGGTTGAGCCCTTAAAACAGGCATTTGAGGAGGCGCAACGCACTTTTTTCGCCCAGCGGGCGCGGTTGCGTGAGATTGACGGCAAACTCGCCACCTTGCCGGAGGTGGAGCGGCGCTTGCAGGAGGCCGAAAACAAACTCAAGGCACTGGCGCAGGGAGATAACGCCGCTGTAAAGCAAGCCTATGCGCGTGCCCAGCAACAGAAACGAGCCGTTGAGGAGATCCTGTCCCAGTTGCGCAAGAGCGCCGCCGGCTTGCGTGATTTCGCCAAGGAGCTGTTGCTCGACGATTGGATGCCCCAGCATTTTACCGAAGCCGATGCCGATCTGCTTGCTTGGCGCCAAGAGGCCGCCGGGTTGCTCGAATCGGTGCGCAACCGGCTCCTGCAGGAAGCCGATGCGCTGGAGCAAGGCATCGCGCACTTGGACGGCGATGCGCGGCTGGCCGCCTGGCGCGCCCGCTTCGAAGCAGCGTGTAATAAACATGTTGCGTTGCAGGCTCAGCTTGCCGCCCAAGGCGTGCCCGATCCGGAAGCCTTTCAGCGGCTCACCCATCACCGGCAGGAACTGGAGATGCAGCGGAAGGACCTGCGGCAACTTCAGCTCGACCGCGACGCCTTATTACGCCAGATTGAAGAGCAACAAGCGTTGCTTTTGCAGCGCCGGCAGAACCTCACTGCCCAGCGCCGGGCTTTTCTGGAAGAAAAACTCGCGCAAAATCCCTACGTGCGTATGGAGGTGGTGGCTTTTGGCTTTGATCCGACGGTAATTGAGCGCAGTTTGCGGGAACTGATTGACGTTACCGACGAGCGCTTTGCCGACGACATTTTGGTCGCTGAGGAAGGTCGTCCCCCGGAAGGACTTGCCGCGATCTTGGCAGGAGCGGCCAACAAGCCCGCGGCCCTGAAGTCGGTGAAAGAGAAGCTTATCCAAATTGATGAGAGCCTGCACGGAAAGTTCCGGAATTTCTTGAGCAAGCGCTGGGAAAAACCAGAATTGGCCGACCACGTGCTGGCCTGGTTCCCAGAGGACGACCTGAAAATCGAATACCAGCGCGAAGGGAAGTGGCATGCCATTAGCGAAGCCTCTCAAGGGCAAAGGTCGGCGGCGTTGTTGGCTTTTTTGCTGGCTTTCGGCGAAGAGCCCCTCGTGCTCGATCAACCCGAGGACGACCTAGACAACCACCTGATCTATGACCTGATCGTGCGGCAGATCCGCGAAAACAAGCTGCGTCGCCAGCTCATCGTCGTCACTCATAATCCGAATGTAGTGGTCAACGGCGACGCGGAGGTGGTGCATGTCATGGATTTCGGCCGTGGACAGTGTTTTGTGAAGCAAAGCGGAGCCTTGCAGGAAAAAGCGGTACGCGGAGAGATTTGCCAGGTCATGGAAGGTGGTCGCGAGGCTTTCGAGCGGCGCTGGAAGCGCTTGGGCAGGGAGGTATGAAGTGCTGAGTACACGCAGCGAACTGCTGGATAAGATCCGGCTGGGGGAGGACAGCTTCCTTGAACTCAAGGAAGTCAAGTTCGCCGGGGGCAAGGTGCGCGGCCCAACTCAGGACGATCTGGCCGATGAGTTAGCCGCCCTTGCCAACAGCGCGGGCGGGGTGCTGTTGCTTGGCGTGGAGGATCGCTCGCGCGAAGTGTTGGGGATTCCTGCCGAACGCTTGGATACAGTGGAAGCGCTCGTGCGGCAGGCTTGCGAAGATTCGGTCAGGCCGCCGCTTGTTCCGCTCATCGAGCGCATGACACTACCCGACACCAGCGGTATCGAGCACCCGATCCTGCGAGTCGAAGTCCCCCGCAGCCTCTTCGTTCACCAAAGTCCCGGCGGGTATTTGCACCGCGTGGGCAGTTCCAAGCGGCAGATGCCGCCGGATTATCTCGCACGGCTGATGCAGCAGCGGAGTCATTCGCGACTGATCACTTTTGACGAGCAATTGGTTCCCGGAGCGACGCTCGCCACCCTGCAAGAACACCTGTGGCGGCGGTTCACCACGCCTCAGACAGCGGACCGGCCCGAAGATTTTTTGGTCAAGGCCGGGATGGCGCGGCCGGATGAGCAAGGCGTGATCCGGGCCACCGTCGCCGGTGTTCTCATGGCTACAGCCGACCCGCGCAAATGGCTGCCCAACGCCTTTATTCAGGCGGTGGCCTACCGCGGGGTGAGCCCGGTTCCTGAAACCGGCGGCGCCGCCTATCAGCTCGACGCCAAAGACATCACCGGACCGCTCGACGAACAAGTCGCCGACGCCCTGCGTTTTGTCGCTCGCAACATGCGCGTGGCCGCTCGCAAAAACACTGGCAGAGAGGATTTGCCCCAGTTCGACCTCACGGCCGTCTTTGAAGCGCTGGTCAACGCTGTGGCCCATCGCGACTACTCCATCCACGGCGCGAAAATCCGGCTGCGCCTTTTTGCCGACCGTCTGGAGCTGATTTCACCCGGCGGACTCCCCAACACCATGACCGTGGAAAGCCTTCCCTACCGCCAAATCGCGCGAAACGAAGCCCTCGCCAGCCTGCTGGCCCGGTGCCCGGTGCCGCAAGAGATGCCGGGATTGGAGTCTCACCGGAGCACATTGATGGACCGTCGCGGCGAAGGCGTGTCAATTATCCTCGACCGCAGTGAACGGCTGTCAGGGCGTCGTCCTCAATACCGCCTCCTCGACGAGCAGGAACTGCATCTCACCATCTATGGGAGGGCGGCGGAAGCCAAAGGTTGACTTCAAGATTGATCCACTTGGTTCCTCTGAAAAGGTCGGCTGTCGTGATTGCCGCGGGGGGGCAATCTCATGTGCCTCGTAGAGGTGCGGCCGCTTGCGCCTGTCGGGAGCGCAGGGAGGTTGCGGAGGAGGTGTCGGTTCCCGCAGCCGACGTGGCAGGGGAGAAACAATCTCCCGTGTCGCTCACGCCCGTGGATTTGCTCGATGCGCTCGGCGGGATGGTCGCGCGCGACCTCCTTGGCTGCCTGGCCACCGGCCTCCAGTTCCGCCTCGCCAAAATCGGCCTGGCCCGCTCCCGCCTCTTCCCCCGCGCTTAGCTTCGCCACCAAACCCTCTCGGGGAGGGCGACGTCTCGTCGCCCCCGTCCCCCCTCGCAACCCAAAGCTTTCTGGGACGAGACGTCCCAGCCCCCATCCAGACTCTCATTTCGTCTTGAAAGCCACGTTGAAAGGATTTCCCCGGGCGTCATAGCTCAAAGAATCCCGAATATCTCTCGGTTCCATTTCCGCCTTTTCCCCCGCGCTTAGAGCGCCAGGTTGCGGTTCTTGGCGCGGGATTCCTCGCCGAGCCGCTGCTTGAATTCTTCAAGTTTGCGCTGCAGCGCGGCGTCCGCCGTGGCCAGAATCTGAACCGCCAGCAGCCCCGCGTTGCGGGCGCCGCCCACCGCCACCGTGGCCACCGGGATGCCCCCCGGCATCTGCACGATGCTCAGCAGCGAGTCCAGCCCGTTCAGCGCCTTGCCCAAAATCGGCACCCCAATCACGGGCAGGGTGGTGTAGGCTGCGGTGACGCCGGGCAGATGCGCCGCCCCCCCCGCTCCCGCGATGATCACCCGCAACCCCCGTTTCCGGGCGGAACTGGCGTAGCGGGAAAGGTCGCCCGGCGTCCGGTGCGCCGAAATCACGCGATATTCGCACGGGACGCCAAATTCGGCGCAAGCTTCCGCCGCGGCCTTCATCACCGGCCAGTCGGAGTCGCTGCCCATCAGGATGCCTACCAAGGGTTGGGATGATTTGCTCGATTTCATAAAAGCGCGGCAGACTCCTAGCCTCATTCAGCCGGACTGTCAACCCGGGTTCGGCAATTCTGGCGTCTGCGACTCCCTCAGCCGATTACGGCCAAAGCCTTGTCCAGGCGCTGCAAGACCCGCGTCTTGCCCAGGACCGCCAACAGGTGGTAGAGGCTCGGTCCCGCCGTGTTTCCGCAGCAGGCCAAACGCGTCGGATGAACCAGGACGGCGGGTTTGACTCCCAGTTCCTGCGCCACGGCTTTCAACGTGTGGCCAATCGGGTCCGGCTCGAACGGCTCCAGCCGGCTCAAGGCGTCGCGCAGCCGGGCCAATCGTGGCTGGTTCTCCGGCGTGAAGTCCCGCTTCGCCGCTTCCGGGTCATACTGCACCTCATCCTTGAAATAAAACCCGCCATAAGCCGGCAGCTCGCTGAACAGCTTGAACTTCCCTTTGCAGGTGTCCAACGCCGCCTTCACGTACTCCACCGGGTAGCGCGTGGTGTCCAGCCCCGCCCGCCCCAGGGCCTGCACGGCCAGCTCATAAAACCGTTCGGTATCCATCTCCCGCAGGTATTCGCCGTTCAGCCAGGTCAGCTTGGTCAGGTCGAACCGCGCGTTATGCCGCAGAATCTGCGGCAGGTCGAACATCTCCACCACTTCGGACAACGACAGCTTTTCGCGATTGTTTTTCGGCGACCACCCCAGCAGGCACAGATAGTTCAAAACCGCTTCCGGCGCGTAGCCCTCCTCCATGTAGCTGGTGAGCGAAGCGCCCTTGTCGCGCTTGCTCATCTTGGTGCCATCGCTGTTCAAAATCAGGGGAATGTGCGCATACCGGGGGGGGTCAACTCCAAATGCCCGGAACAGGGCGATGTGTTTGGCCGTGTTGCTCAAGTGATCCTCGCCCCGGATGACATGCGTGATGTTCATCTCCAGGTCGTCCACCACGTTTACCAGGTGAAACACCGGCTGGCCGTCCGACCGGACAATGACAAAGTCCGGGTCGGCCTGCTCCCGGTCCGTCAATTCGCGCCGCACCTCCCCCACCACCAGATCCGGAATGACGATGGGTTCGCGGCTCATCTTGAACTTGATGGCGCCTTGATCCTCGTAAGCCAGGCCATGCGACAGCAAGGCTTCCACCCGCCGCTGATAGTTCTCTTTGCGCTGGCTTTGAAAATACGGACCGTAATCGCCCTTGCTCGGGCCGGTGGCATCGCCGCTGATCGGGCCTTCGTCCCAGTCCAGTCCCAGCCAGCGCAAGCCGTTCAGGATGACGTTGACCGCCTCCTGGCTGTTGCGCGCCACATCGGTATCCTCGATGCGCAGCACAAAGGTCCCCCCCGTGTGCCGGGCGTAAAGCCAGTTGAACAACGCCGTCCGGGCTCCGCCGATATGCAGAAACCCCGTCGGGCTCGGGGCAAAACGTACGCGTGTCTTCATGGTTGCTGGATCAGTCCGGTCAGTTCGCTATCCCCCACGAACATAACCGACCCGTCGAGTCTGGCAAGCCCGGCGTCGGCGGCCCGCGCCAAACGCTGGCCCGGCGCGCCCCGCGCGGCCTCGGCGGGACGCTCTGCGTGAGGGCCGCTCCCACGCCCGGTCTAATCTCTTGTATGAGAACCCTGTCAACCCCAGTGCAAACGGCCGGGGCAACCCGGGCAGAGTGGAGGTGATCATGTCCTGTTTCTCCTACGTGGCCGTGGACCTGAAAGGAACGGAGACTCGCGGCGTGCTCGAAGTGCCCGACCAACTCGAAGCCATTCGCCGGATCAAGGAAATGGGGCTTTTCCCCACGCGGCTGCTGGCGGAGAAGCCCGCGCCGGGGCCCAGCCTCCCGCCCAGGGCCCGCCGGCTCGCGCCGTCACAAACCCGCCCGCGGCCCTTCCGCTGGAGGGCGGGAATCAAGCCGGCCGTTCTGGCCGTGTTCACCCGCCAGTTGGCAACCTTGTTGGAAGCCGGCATGCCCCTGCTGCGCAGCCTCCGCACCCTCCGGGAGCAACAACCGCACCGCCGGTTCCGCCTGATTCTGGCCGAGATCGAGTCCGCCATCGAAAACGGAAGCTCACTGGCGGAGGCGCTCGCCGCGCACCCCCAAGCCTTCAACCGCCTCTATGTTTACATGGTCAGGGCCGGCGAACTGGCGGGCGCCTTGGAAATCACCCTGCGGCGCCTGGCTGAATTCATGGAAAAGGCCCGGCGAATCAAGGGCAAAGTCAAAGCCGCCATGTTTTACCCCTGCGCCGTCCTGACCGTTGCGTCCGCCATCCTCGCCTTGCTGATGGCGTTTGTGGTTCCGCGCTTCAAGCTGGTCTTCGACGGACTGCTCGGCGGGGCGCCGCTCCCCACCTTCACGACGTTTGTCTTTAATCTCAGCACCGCCGTCCAGACCCACTTCCTCGCCGGCCTGGCTCTGATTGCCGTCCTGGCGGGGACGCTCCCGCTGGCGCTCCGCACCACCGCGGGCCGGTGGGTCTTCGACCAACTCAAACTGACCCTTCCCGTCCTTGGCCCGCTGTTCCGCAAGGTCGCCATCTCCCGGTTCGCCCGCACCCTCGGCACGCTGGTCAACAGCGGCGTGCCGATTCTTCAGGCCCTTGCCATTGTCAAACAAACAACAGGCAACGTGGTTTATGCCCGGATCATCGGCAAAGTCCACGACCAGGTCAAAGCCGGCGACCCCATCGCTCCCACGCTTAAGGCCTCCGCGCTGTTTCCGACCATGGTTGCCGGGATGGTGGATGTCGGGGAGCAGACCGGCGCCCTGCCCGACCTCCTCATGAAGATTGCCGACACGTACGACGAAGAGGTGGATAACGCCGCCTCGGCCCTCACTTCGCTTCTCGATCCAATCCTGATTGTTTGCCTGGCGCTCATCGTGGGCAGCATCGTGGTCGCCATGTATCTGCCAATCCTCCACGCCCCGGCGCTCATTGACCCCTCAAATGCATCCGGCCCCGCCGACTGAGAAAGGCTCTCCCCTCGCCCGCGACCGCCCCAAATTCCGCGGCTTGCGGCCTGACTCGTCGAACGCCAACTGATAATAACGCCCCGCGCTTTCTCGCCCTCTCTTTCCACTTGCATCCGCGCCGCCCTCGGCCATAATGTCTCGCGTTGACTCTTTTGGATGGGGTCGTAGCTCAGTTGGTAGAGCGTCTCGTTCGCAATGAGAAGGTCAGGGGTTCGACTCCCCTCGGCTCCACCATCCCCGAATTTCCCAACACCATCCCGGATTTTGACCAGGGAAGGCGCCGGGTTGCCCCAGCCACTGCCAGCAAACCGTCTCCTCTTGCTCTTCCGGCGCGTGGGGGAGCCCGCCGAAAACGAAAAAAAAAACTCCCCCGCTTTCCCCCCCTCCCCGAAACCCCGGCAAGGTTACTCCGTCCCCGTTACCTCGCTGAGAACCCCGCCCCGCTTCAGGCGCGTCCGCAACTTCCGGCCGGGTTCCAATCCGGCCGCGTCGCGCAGCACCGCTCCCGTCTCCGCGTCCAAGGTAATCGAGTAGCCGCGGGCCAGCACCTGTTCCGGTCCCAACAAGCGCAGCCGGGTCTGCAAGGTTTCCACCCCATTGCGCGCTTCGCGCAGCCGGTGGCGGGCCTGCTCCTTGAGGCGCTGGCCGGCGAGTCGCAGCAACTCCTGCCGCTGCTTTAATTGAACCGCCGGGCGGGTCCGGAACAGCCGTTCCGCCAGGTTTCTCCAGGCCACCCGGCGGTCGCGGACGCCCTGCCGCGCGCACCGCGCCAGCCCTCCCTGCAGGTCATCCAGCCGCTGCAGCCATTCGTTCACCCGCCGCCGCGGCTGGGCCCGTTGCATCCGCCGCATCCAATCCGCCAGCTCTTCACCCTTGCTCTCGAGCTGCCGCCGCCCCAGCTCCCTCAAACGCTGGCGCGCCTCCCCCACAAACTCAACGCTGCGAAACATCCCCTCGGTCAGAATTTCCGCGGCCGCGCTGGGCGTTGCCGCGCGCACATCCGCAACGAAGTCGCTGATGGTAAAGTCTATTTCGTGCCCCACCGCGGACACAACCGGCAGCGCCGAGTTGAATATGGCGCGCGCCACCACCTCTTCATTGAACGCCCACAAATCCTCCAGACTCCCGCCCCCGCGCGTGACCAGCACCACCTCGAGCCCGGGCCGGCCCGCCGCGTCAGTTGTCCGCGCCGCGTACTCATTCAGCAACGCGATGGCGGCGGCAATCTCCTCCGCCGCCCCCTCCCCCTGTACGCGGCAGGGCGCCAACACCAGCTCGAGCGCCGGATGCCGCCGCCGAACAACGTGCAGCACATCCCGCAACGCCGCGCCGCTGGGGGAGGTAACCACCCCGACCCGCTGCGGAAACCGGGGCAGCGGCCGCTTTCGCTCCGTCGCGAACAAGCCCTCCGCCTTGAGCTTTTGCTTGAGCTTCTCAAACGCCGCCTGCAACGCCCCGACCCCCTGCAATTCCAGCGACGTCACCCGCAACTGGTACTGCCCCCGCGGCTCATAAACCGTCAAGTCACCTCCCGCCAGCACCTTCCGGCCGTCCTCCAGCAAAGACCGGTCTATGCCCGGCTCCCCGCGAAACAAAACGCAGCTCAGTTGCGCCCCGGAGTCTTTGAGCGTGAAATAGATATGCCCGGAATTCTGCAGCCGCAGGTTGGTGACCTCGCCGGTCACGCGCAGCCGCGGAAACTCCTTTTCCAGCCGCCGCCGAATCTCCCCCGTCAATTCGCTGACAGTCCACACCTTCTGGAACTGCTCCGGGGGGAACAGTTCGCCAAAGTCCCATTGCGATTTGGTCGAGCGGCCCATGCCCTTTCACCTAACCATACGCGGCGTCTGGATTCAACCCGAAAACCTAAGTTAGAGTGGGATTTTGATTTGAATCTCATGTGACCT
>ERZ795052.2859-NODE-2859-length-19987-cov-5.212472_pt1 | contig 19987 bp, 14 predicted proteins | sample MGYA00375136_ERZ795052 | MGnify/ENA primary metagenome ERZ795052 (study PRJEB30181, sample SAMN05720156) | activated sludge metagenome | isolation source: Anaerobic digester | place: Japan | collected 2015-05-26 ... | reverse complement strand
ATGTATGATGTGTTATAACTTGTTGACCGCTAGTATCTGTAACGGTAATGGTAAATGTTTGAGGTGGTGCAGATACAACTGCTGTATTATAATTTATACCATTTGTTTGACCATATGAATTTAACGTATATGGTGGAATACCACCTGATACTGAAATATAAAAAGTACCATTACTATAAGCACATGCAGCGTCTTCTGTTGTTGTAACGGTAACAGATAATGAAGTTGGTTCTTGAATTGTAAAAGTTTTTTGTAATGATAAAACTGGTGTTGATGAATCATAAACTTCTACTATATATGTTCCACTCGGTAAATTAGAAAAAATTTGTGTTCCATTAACTTGCGTTGGGGATGTTGCATACGCAACAGGACTTATAATTCTAGCATAATACGGTGAAATACCACCTGATATGTTGTATATTATTAATTTTCCATCACTTAAATTATATCCAGTTACATGGGCACCATCTAACACATAAAATAATGGAGGAGGTGAATTTACAAATACTGTAACACTACCTTCTAATCCTGAAGCATCCACTACCGAAATAGCATATGTACCACTAGATAAATTATTATAAGTATATGTATTATTATTACTACTTATTATTAATGTTGTACCGTCAGGATAAGTGATTGTAAATTCATACGGACCTATGCCATTATCTACTGTTATAGTTATATAGCCATCATTTCCACCTACAATACTAACTGGAGTAGAAGTATAATTTATTATTAATTCAGCTTCTATTTCTGGAGTGCAAGGTGCAACATAATCTCTATAAAATCGGTCTAATCCTGTTTTACCTGGGTGAATTCCGAAATAATAAAAATATGAACTGCCCATTGATAATCTAGGATTCATTAATCCGCCTTCAAATTTTCTAAAATCCCTATAACCAATACCAACATAATTGTTATTAGAAGGGTCATGATTCGTTCCAAATCTTGTATCGTATATCAAAATGTTATTTACATATTGATTAGCAATACCATTTATATCATCAATAGAACCAGTGTTCATTATGGCTATAGCATTACGCAAAAAAGTATCTTCAATATCTTCATTACCTATAATATTATCTGGAGTTGATGTATCACGTAATTCATCTAACCCCACCCCAATTTCACATATTTTTTTAATGTTATAGCAATGTCTTGGTTCTGTATAAATACCTGTACACTTTAAATCAAATAATAAATCAGCTATATTATTAGTTAGAATAGTTTGCGTACCAGTATTTTCATCAATCAAATATTCTGTTTCATCAGGTGGTATATTATATGAAGTATTAACCAATTTAGGATAAATAACAGGAATACCATGAATATCACAATCCATTACACTACCTAATAATGTTATATCAGTTTTAAATAATGGGTAGTCATGATATGTAATAGCAGCATAATAATATTCATCTTCATATAATTTTATAATACCTTCTATAACTGGAAACATATTGTAACTATCAGCATATTTATGCCCTATAAGGTCATGATTTTCAAATAAACAATTATTTTGCTCTGAATCACAACATGTATCTAAAATCATGCTAACATTACATTTATTATCCGCACTACCATCTCCATTATTATCAGTTGGATTCGGAAAGCTGTCGCAATTATAATCACAAAATTTATTTTTTCCTTCACCTCTTTTCTTTATTTTATGTTTAAATAAAAAGGCATATAATGTTCCATTAATCCAGTCATTATAAAAATCAAATTTAAACATTCCTAACGAATCAGCTATTTTCAGCAATTGACATTCAACATAATCAGGATTTGAGGTTGAAGAAATTCTATTATTTAGACACCATACCTGTTCACCAGCATCATTATTAAGATTCCCACAATTCTTATTTGGGGAATCAAACCAAGGCATATAATATGTGTCAGAATTAGATGGACATTGAAGTTTGATATAACCCAATGGAGCAGATAGAAGACAACTTAAACATACCCCACTGCATGTACCATTTAAGTCATGACATCTATCTTTTCTACAGTTTTCTCTTGCTGTATCATTAAACATATGTCTAGCCCAACAAGCTATTTTAGCAACAGAAAAAATTGATTCATAAATTTTAACTAAAACAAAGTTAAGTGTCCATAAAATATAACGATTCAAAAAAGATATTATTTCAGTAAAAATTGTGAATATAATACACATAATAAAAAATAATGGATTACCATTAGTATCCATCCTATTAAATGGAAATGGGCTATGGTCACCACAATCATCAACATTCTTTATACCTAAAAATCTTCTAATTGTTCCACTTCTTTTTTTTGGTATTCCAGTTTGAAATCTTGGTATAAAACTTCTTACAGTATATAACTTATTCCAATATAAATCTCTAAAATTTTCATCTGGTGTATTTTCGTCAAAACTATAATCAGCTTCTTGATAATTAGATGGGTTATTCGGAACTAAAAATTTCGCTCTTTGTCTTAATCTACCTTCAGTACCATTAACATCCATACCAATTCTAAATCTAACTCTAGCTCTTGTTGGAACTCCCTTACTTGGGTCTTCACTTGGTATTAAATTTCCAAATTCATCAGTAATATAATAGTCTAGATTCATTGGTATTTGAAATGCCCATGAGCCATTTTCATCAATCAATCTTCCACCATCAACGGAAAAATTTTCAATCTGTCCGTTGGGTGTTTTCCTAATTATTTCTATTGTACCTTCATTAGTAATTGTGTCACATAGATTTCCTAAATTCTTTCTTGCTTGACAATTTTTATTAATGCTATTCTTTTCATTATCCCCAAAAATAGAACCAATAAAAAATGCATGGGGTTCTATTCTATGTGACAATTCAACATCTAATCTATTAATACCAACATTAAATAATTCACTATCACCCCAAAATGGTAAAACATTTACTGCAGTTTCGGTATGAAATATTTGTGGTAAACTACTTAAATTATTACTTCTATTAAATTTGTTAGTTGTTTCAAATAATTTTTTGTCTTTACCTTGTCTGATAAAATCATAAGGTCTTTGAGATAAAAAACCTATATCAGATAAATCAACATCAACATTTACTCTCCAATTACCAGTTGGAACACCAAATATCATAAAATCACCAGCATTATTCGTTCTAGTAGTGAATTTATAATATTTTTCATATATTTCAAGCATAACATCATTATCAAGTATTTCACGCTTGTTAGGGAATGTTCCTACTGGGGTATGACAATCAAATCTACTTTTTTTAGGTAAAAGATTATATCTAATACCTTTATAGTTTTTATCATTTATATTTTCAAAAGGATATAAACCAGTAATTAATTGATTTTCTTTGTCATCATCACTTATAGGAATAAAAACCGATACTCTAGCATTTGGTACGCCAACTCCACCGTTAGCTATTATTCTGCCAACAATAACTCCATAATCAGACCCAAATAGCCTGTAAAATTCGGATTGTCTTAATTTCAATGATAAAATTTCAATAAAATCAAAATTTTGATTTAATTGAAATTTTAAATATTTATTAGAATCCGAGTTAACATCCGTCCTAATCCTTATAGTTTCATTCATTTACTTAATCTTTTCTACAGTATAAATTTCATGATATTCATAATCTTCCGAATCATTATCTTCATTTTCAACTTCTTCGGATTCATCAACTTTCTTATTACTAAAGGTTTTGTTTATACTTACGGCTGATTTTGTTAAACTTATTTCTTCAGTAATAAAAAAATATCTAAATAAAAGAAAATATACAACTAGCAATAATAATGGTGCTAGTGAAGTAATAAATAAATATAAAAGTAGCCTAACGATGAATGGGTGTGAAAATTTACTATTTTTCACTTCTACATCCCCATTTTTATTTACGATTTTCTTTTTACAACAACTCATAATTTTAAATTTTTTATCTTAATATAACCTTAAAATGCTAAAAAGCAATATTAAGCTCTTACTTTAATTCTAACTCTAATATCTCTTTCTGGATACTTAACCTCAAACATTGCATTTGGTTCACCAAAAACAGTATAAGCATCTGAAATATCAATTTCTTTTTGAAGTGGATTGATATAAGGTTGTGAAACTTCATCTAATGAATAAGCAATGCCGACTTTATTAAATACTCTAATATCAATCACATTAATAACACCACTAACATTATTTATATTTTCAACTAACTGACCAATATATAAATTTTGACCCATCTCTTGTTTATTAATGTCCATAAAACTATTAATTGCATTTATGACATTATTAACAATTTGACCTTGTGAAAACTCCTTATCTACAAACAAATCAACATCAAATGCTAAATTAAAAATTTTTCCGTCTGAAACTTCCACATAATCATTAATCATTCTGTAATCAGACAAATAATTAGCTATATTTTGCTTCAAATCATCATTATTTAAATTTGATAATTTTCCTTCTGAAGATAGCGTTAAAATTGAAATTTTTATTTTATTTTGTTCTTCATGAACACCTAGTCTAAACGGAACACCGAACTCACTAGGCATTGTTCTAATAATATTAAGATAATCTTTAATTGTAACTGCACGATTTTGAGCTGAAAAATTATATCTTATTAAATGTCTTATTTCTTCTATTGTCGGTTCATCTCTACCGCCTATTGCCAAAGATGAACTTCTAATTCTAAAGGAACGTTCAACCGCTGCATTTATAGTTGGGTCCAACCCATTAACTCGAATATCAACAATTCCTAATCCATTAATTGTGTTAGGACCTAAATTGGTATTTGCTCCACCACCTACACGATATCTAACAAAAAGAGTTGTATTTGGTTTTGGTGTTTGGCCTAAAGCCATATTATTAATAATATCACCAATTCTATTTACAAAAGATGAGTTAATATTAAAATTAGATAATGCTGAAATATCTTGTGAACCAGAACCAAAAATTATCTTAAAAAAATAATTATCAGTGTATTCTGTTATAAATCTTCTGTCAACTTTAACAAATTTACCAGGTTTAATTGATGCATTATTAGAAATTCTTGTGGCATCTTCCACAAAAACTTTATCTTCTGCTAGTGCACTAACCTCAAACCATCTATTATCAAATGTATAAAACTCATCAATTGTTGGGTCTGAAATGTAATTAGTACCTTCCTTTGATATTATTGATTCAACAGATAAAACATTATTTTCTGGAAGAATAATTTCCATAAATGGAACAACATCTTCTGGTTTAATAACTTTTTTATATATTTTTGTTTGACCATTAATTACTAATTCTTTTTTTACTAATTTATAACTAGTAATAATATTATTTGAAGTATATTGTGGTAAAATCAATCTATTAGGTATTCCACTACTATTGAATGGAGATGCAAAATCAATATCATCAATTGTTTCAAAAACTTGTCCAGCTCCTAAAACTTGTGTTCCTCTCTTAACAATTGGGGCATAATCATAATTTGGACCATCACCATTATCATTATATGGAACTTCTATTTCAAAATCAACTAAGGCAATTGACCCTCGTTTTCCTGGAATCCTCAAACCATATGTCCTAGCTAAAGATAATAATGATTTTCTTTCTTGAGCATAATCGATTTGTGTTTCTTGAAACATTCTATCTGTATGAAATGAAAGCATATCAGCTACAGCGGCATTTAACTCTAATAACATCATACCAACTGAAGCATCATTAAAATCATTAAAAATCTCTGGATAATATTGCCTAACAAAATTTATTAATTCTTCGCGTACATCAGCGAAATTTCTGGCAAAATAATTAATTTTTCTACCCATATATTATTTTTTATTAAATTTTTATTTCAACAAAATCTTTTGACTCAAAAACACCATCTGAAATTTTATAATCTATCCTTAAAATAGCAACATGTTCATTTGTATCACTTTGAGATATTGAAATATCATTTATTATTAATTCAGGTAAATATCTCTTTACTAATTGATTAATTTCAGTTTTAATATCACCAAATGTAATACCATCATTCGGTTCAAAAATATATTTTAATAAATTAGTACCGAAATCAGGCATATATAAACGTTGACCTTTCTGAGTCAGAATTAAATGCATTAAGTCAGATTTAATAGCCTGATTATCTGTTTTATTCAATTCGACAAAAAACCCTTTTTTACTTTCTTGGAATGGAAATTTAATATTTATGAATCTTTCTCCCATAATAGTTCTTTTATGATAAATATTGTAATAAAAAAAAATCAGAAATAAATAATATAAATAAAATTTTAATGAAAATAAAAAAAGCCTGATATTTCTATCAGGCTCTTGAATTAAATAAAAATATTTTATTCTTTTTATCTAACCAAACTATTTTTATCAAAATCAATCTCACAAGCTCCTCCTGCACAAGCAACTTCGCCCGTCAAATTAGTATTATCATCTAATTCAATAACTTTAGTTAAATCTATTTTTGTTAATGATTTCATCATTTCATTATATGTATCTTCAGTACAGTTTTCAAATGGTTGTTGAATATAAGTTCCGCCATCATATGGTAAAACTGATATACCGTTAAAACTATCTTTGTTTTCCCACATCCATTCTCCTACTATCGGCCATTCATTAATTCTAATGGTTTTTATTCCATTTTCGTCTCTCTTATTATATTCTTTTTTAATAGAAACAGTTACTGATACGTTATTAGTATTTTGTCCACTTCTATGACCAGCTCTAACCCATTCAAGGTTAAATCTCTTAACTCTCTCAAGAAGTTTAATAGGTTTTTCATATCTGAAAATAGCATTTTCAGGTGCCTTCTGAGGAACTGAAATTACTGCTTGTTCATGTGGTCTAAAATATTCATCTTCTATTAATTCTGGATGATTCGATGCTAAATAACTATAAATAGATTCATTTTTACCAACTCGAATTCTTCTAATATAATAATCATTATGCCATCCATGAATACCTGATGAACATCCTAATACTAATGAACTAGTTCCTGATGGTTTCACTGTAGTTGTTCTAGCAGCATGATTAATACCAATAATGTCAGCAACTCTCGCATTTTCAGTCAACACAATTTCAGCTGCTTCTTTAATATTTAGTTTCAATACGGTACCTGAAGCAATTCCAGTCATTCCAACACCAATTAATGCTTCTTTTTCAGTATTTTTTTTCCATATATCCCTTAAATAATGAAAATCAGTATATCCAGCTTGCAATGTTCCTATAAATGCTGCTGCTTTAGCACGAGCATTTAATTCTTCTTGAGTATATACATCGGAAACATTTATTTCAGTTAAATTACAAAATTGGAATGGTCTTAATCCTATCTCCCCACAAGGATTGGTTCCCCAATCTTTGTCATTAGTAAAAAATATACCAGGTTCACCTGAACCGCTAGCTTCTATTTTTTCCCATAATTCCATGAATTCTTCTTTCTTGATTTTATGGCGAAGCATTACTGCCGAATTATTAGCTCGACCTCTTTGTGGATTTAATTCATACCAATTTCCAACTTTACAAGAACGCATTTCAATATCATCAAATGAAAATAAACAAATTAAAGCAGCTCTACGAATACCACCAGCTAATACAGCATCTGCTATAAAACAAATAATATCATGAACTTCAAGTGGTGTTAATTTTTCGCCATCATTTTTGTGGTCTAAAATACTTATAATATTATGAATACAATCTTTCAATGGCTGTGGACCAGGTGCTTTTCCACCAGAAGTAATTAACCTCGCACCTTTTGGACGTATATCAGAAAAATCAAAAACAGGTGTTGATGTTATTTTATCACTAACATCAAAATATGATTTCATCAATATTTTAATAGCATCAGACCATCCTTCAATCGAATCACCTATAAGGTATCTTCTACTTCTATCTTTGTTTGGTTTTCTTATTTCTGGTAATTTTTCTACATGATGTTTCTGTACTGAATAACCTACACCAGTACCACCTAGTAATAAAAACATTATTTCAGAAAAAGCTCTCCAATCATCAATAGGTAAATAACTACAATTATATATTCTATTAGGAGAAATTTCAATAGGTTTACCAGCAAATTGCATACTTCGCATCGATGGTAATACTTTTTTATCATAGACATATTTGTAAACCTCTTCAATTTCATCCTTTAACATAGGATATTTTTTTTGATGCATTTTTTTATTTCTTGTAACAATCTCTTCCCACGTTTCTCTTCTTTTCAATTCTGGGATATATTTAGCATACTTCATATAAATTGTTATATCCGACAAGATACTACTTGAAATGTCCATCGCCATCATCTGATTTTTTTAATTTAAAATTTAGTTATTATTATTTTCATTTTTTTCAATCTCATTTTGAGCTTCTTTTTTAAACTTAGCAATAAGTTTATTCCTTTTTTCTAAAAGTTCTTTAACTCTTTTTTCATCAGAATAGTCCTTTTCTTTTTTAGCTTCTAAGAAAGTTTTACCATCACCAGCATTGCTAGTATCAATTATTATTCTTGCATTATCAAATAAACAATCTTCAAATATAATTCCATCCTTTCCAAAACGAGACTTAAGAATTGCCATATTTGCTTTTCCTTCTTCTTTTTGCGGTAATGTTTTAGCAATTGAAACAATAAAATGCCCAATTTGTCCTCTCTTTATTGAGCCACCCATCATTGATGAATCTACAGTTGATGCGTTTATAGAGCTTCTATTACCCTGAACACATGTCCATCCAACCATATTAAACTCTGATAGCATTGTCTCAAATTGACGCATTACGTTACCTTCTGCAACATTATTATCATCAATTCTTTGACTTGACTGAACACAATCAATGTAATCCAATAAAATTATATCTGGTCTGAAACCAGATGCAATAAGTTTCCTAACATATTGCCTAATTTTATTAATAGTAGTCCCATCGCTAGGAAACTTTTTAAGTTTTATAACACCTGGCATTTCTTTTTTCTTGGCAGCGATTAACTTAACCATATCTTTGTTGTCTTTTAACTCATTAATAGTAATGTTAGGAATTTCTTCCTCTGAATTATACCAACAAGTTAAATGTTTTCTTTGAATAACTTTTGGATTATCTTCAAAGAAAATTTGTAAAACATTCTTACCTAAATCTTTTGCCGTATTTGCTATCTTAGTTATCATAGTTGTTTTACCAACACCAAATGGTGCTAAGATAACGCCCAATTCTGATGGTGCTAATCCGCCATCCATATAAATATCCAAACCATGAATTCCAGTTGGAATTGGCTTTCTGAAATCATCAGCTAAAACTTCATCAATTGCATGAAATACATCGATTGAATCATCTTTATTATCACCCAACTCTAAAGCTTTTCGCATTAAATCCTCACATTCTGGATATCTATCAACATCACCACTATCAATAATTTTCTGAATTTTTTCAACAGTTGATTTTAATGCCTGTTGTTTACAGAAAAACATTGCCCTGTCTTTAATATCAACATCACCTATAAGTGATGCTTCGCGTACCTCTTTGAAAGCAATTCTGGTTAATTCTCTGATTTGCTCATTTTTAATATCACCCATGATTGCAATTTCAACGGCAGCATAATCAGGAACATATTCATATTGTTCCCATGTATCAATAATTTTGCTAGCAATTATTCTCAAATATTCATCCGAGAAGTAATTAGGATTTAAAATATCTAATATTGTATTTGCAAAGTGATGGTCTACTAATAGATGGGCTAATAGTCGGATTTGAAACTCACGCCCCAAATATCCGAAATTCACAGTATCATATTTCTTTTTGCCCATATTAAAACTAATATTTTTATAAATATCATTATAATTCTACTTCACCGTAGTTTTTAGTAAATTTTTTTTGACTAAAAACTGAGCGAATTTGATATATTAAATCACTTACAATATCCTTGATGTCAACTTGAAATCTCACATTAGGTGAAAATACATTAGCATCAAATTGACGTTTTATTACCGTTTTTTTATCAACTTTTATTTCAAAATTGAAAAAATAATCTTTATCATTTATAACTCTGGTTTTCTCAATATCCTCCTGAGTTTGTTCAACATAAGGATTGTAATATTTCCAAAGTTGCTCAATAGACTTTTTCTTTAAGTCATCGATGATTATATCGACACAATCATCAATTAACCATTTTAAATCCATTGACCTTAACACCTCTTCGTTATACCCTCTAATATCAAACAAACGTTGACAAATAATGTTGTCATTTACATCCAGAATAAATTCAAATCTGTAATTCTGGTAATCAAACTTGTGGTTTTCATCTTTTTTTTCCATATTAAAAAAATTTAAAAGTTATTAAAATTTTTGATTTCACGCTCAATTAGTTTTTTAAATGGGATGAGATAATCAGCAATGTTGTTTGTACCTATAAGTCTGGTTAATCCATCCTCTTTAATCATTTTATATACATTTTTTATATCTCTCCCATCTGGATTTAATGGTAATGACATATGGTCAATCATCATGTCAATACTTTCTTTCGTCATAAATGGGTTTTTAAGGTCTATAATCTTCTCATTTATTTCAAACAATCTATCACCTTGAATGCCGTCCGTTCGCTGCTCTATTAGATTATCAATAGCCTTTAACGGCTTTTGCTTGTTTTCCATTCTCTCAGCTTGAATTGCTTTTGCTTTTCTAAGCACCTCATCAAGCTGAACTGAACGTTCTTTTATTTCAGGAAAATACGTTAATAAAGTTTTAGTTTGCACCCCCTTTACACCCTTAATGCTATCAGCCATATCACCAGTAATAACTTTAATTAATTTTACATTTGAATGATGAAATCCAAAATGTTCCTTAAAATTATCAACTGTTACAAATATCTTTTTGTCACAAAAATAAATTCGGACATCATTACTTAATAATTGACTGATATCCCTATCATTTGTGCAAATAGTTATTTTTTCGTTTTTTTCTTTATGTAAACAATAAAATGATATTAAATCATCACCTTCAACTACTTCATCTTCTATTTGTCTTACAAATAATTCCTCCAGATATTTTTTAACTCTTATCTGTTGTTCAATAAAATAAGGGTCTTCTTCTTTGGCGTGTAATCCAGTGGAATAGTTTTTTCCTCTATCTTTCTTATAATCAGAATAAACATCATATCTTAACTTTCCAGATAAAGGACCATCCCAAAATACATAAACTTTATGATATAAATCTTCAAGCAAAAGTTTTCTTAAGACGGTTATAAATTGATATATGGCACCAATCTTTTCACCACGCCAATTTACCTCACGAATAGCACCATGATACCCAACTTTGAATAATGCGTTACCATCAATCAATAGGGTATTAATAACTTTTTCAGGTTTGCTTTGACCTAAAAATAGTTTTGGTGGACGTTTCACTACATGATAATTTAAAAATTAAACAATCAGTTAATTTGCATACATTTCACGAAGAGTTTCTATATCGGGTGAAGATTCTCCAAATTCAATTTCAGCATCATCATCAACATTTAATTTAGCTAATAAGAAATCTCTATGGTCTCTAGTATATTCATTTTTCTTTTCTGGGTTGATAAATCCATGTGGGGTTGATGCTATTTCACCTTCATATTCAATTCCGTTTATTTGATTTTTATGAACCTTAATTTTAGTTTTAGTAGCATAGTAATACGTATTACCTTTACTTGTAGCATCCAATCTGGTTGTTCCATGTGTCATTATACCACCCATATGAATAATTAATCTAGCAGCATAAAACATAGCTTCTCCACCTTTATGTTTAACAACTTTATTTTCATTATCAAGCCATATTTTCTGAATGCCAACAAAAGTATTTGTATATTTACTGCCCTCTTTTCTAGATGCTGGAATACTATCATTAACAATATCATTAAATGCATTTGATAATGCATTAGCATTCCATTGATTATTTGCAGAATTTGACATGACTGATTTATAACAATTAATTGAACCTATTGAATCCCAGAAGAAACAAAGTTCAACACTTAATTTTTCCTGTTGTTGTAAATCCAACAAGTCATTTATTAAATGAGCAACATCCTCCAAAACTGCTTTACTTCTAAATTCTTTTTTTGTTTTACCGTTACTGTAATCGTAATTACCATATCTTTCTTTTAGAGATGTGGTATTAAAATAAAGGAAAAATCCCTTATAATTTACTATTACACCATCAGAATCAACTATAGCTTCAAATTCTACCCCTACGGTTTTAGCAAAATCCCAATTGAAATTATTTTCAGTATCTATAATAACAGGAAGAATCCCTAATTTTTGGCATGACTTAATACCTTCATACATCGCAGTTGATTTACCAGTATTCGAATACCCTCTAAATAGAGTAAAATAACCCTTTGGTATGCCTGGTATACCTGTAGCTTCATGAAAAGCTGGTGATAAAGGAATCCACTCAAGTGGTTTATCCTTAACAATAGTAACCATATTGTTACTATTTTGAAAACTTTCTAAATCAAAAGTTTTCTTATCTATTGACTTTTTTTCATTTTTTTTTGGTGGAGTTTTTGGCATATTAATATTGTTAATTAAACATTAGAATTAAAAATGGGTGATGTTTGTATGTTTAACACAAACCACCGCCTAATAAATTATATTTATCATCACTTATTATTTAGACGATTACTCACCCATTTTATTAATAATCAAATATAAATTAATATAAAAAATGATTTATTAACGATTAAAACGGTAAATCGTCATCGTCATCATCATTTTGTTTTTTAGTTTTAGGTGTTATATCAGTAGCATCAATTTCAGTTTCTTCAAGTTCTTCTTCAAGTTCATTTATTTCTTCATCACTTGTGTCTTCAATAGAAGCCTTATCAACAAAGCATTCATTTTCTTTATCCCATACAGGAATACCACCTTTTACGATAATTTCAAGATAGTCATAAGGTTTAACTGAATAAACATCTTCCCAATTTCTTTCATCTTCTATCCAAGCTTTTGCTTGTTCTGGGTCAGTCGAAAGAGGTGATGGGTCGCAATCGGTAATGCTCTTAATTATGCAATTATCATTTTGGTCACGACCAATATGAATAACAAGGTCACGACCAGTTTCAGGATTAGTTACATCACCTTTTTCAGATACAATTGCAATTATTTTATCAAAAGTACCTTGATTTCTGAAATCATGATTAAATCTCCAAAATTTAACACCTTCATCTTCTGCATCACGGTCAATTACACGGCACACATAAGTTCTACGTGCAAAATATTTTTTTGCAATTTCTTTATCACTTTCTTCACCAGATGAATAAAGTTCTTCTCTTGCTTCACAAAATGGACAATCTTTATTAAACATTTCTTTAAGGCATGCAAATTTACGTGTTTTACCATCAACTTCTTTTGAGTGAATGTAAAGTTCAGTGAATGGAGTCTCACCTTCTTTTGCTGGAGGAAGAATTCTAACTTTTTTCTTTGCTGATTTTACACCTTTTTCCATGAAAATAGAAAAATAATTTGAAAGGTCATAAGTCTTTGAACTGTTGTTTTTAGGTTTACTGTTTTCTTCGTACTGTTTTAAAATTGCTTCTAATGTACTGTTAGTTTTTTTCTTTTCCATAACGTTTAATTTAATTTATGTTATTTATGTTTAAAAATATTATTGCTAATATAATTATTTTTTTTAAAATATAAAGTCTTTATATAACATTTTTTTATAAAAATATACGTTTTTTATAGGCTTTATCAAGTTTTTTTTTCCTACAAAAATAAAAAACTTCATCACTACAAATATACTATTTCATTTAGCTTTTGTCAAAAAAAAAAGGGGAAAATTTTTTCTAATTTCCCCTTAACATGTGAATATTAATTTATTATAAAAATTTAAATGGTTCTAATTCATCATTATCTTCATCTGGATTAAAAGTATTAGGTATCATTTGTTGATTGTAATCATCTTCAATATCTTGAATTGTTAATTCATATTCTTCAGGTTCTTCTTGTTTGTTTTCAAGTGATTTATCTGTAGCTTTAACTTTACCTTCTGATTCTTTATCAGTCCAATAATCAGTTAATTTGAGATTGTAAGGAAATGAATTAAGTGAACGCATTTCTAATTTTTCTACCTGTGTCGGATTTCTTTTTATTATTTCTTGTTCTAAATCTTTAATTTTAGAATCTAAATCTTCCAATTTATTAAGTTTATTGTTTAATTCATTAAATTGATTAATAAGCATAACCATTTTTTGATTGGTTATATTAGCAGTAGCTTTAGCTTCTTCAGCAGCCTGAACTAATTGCGTAACATCTAATTCAATTTCATCACCATTTTCCGTTGTATCCATTGGTGGTGTTTCCGTAGTTACTTCTGGAGCTGCAACTGGTTTTATATCACCAGTTATTTCATTACCCATAGATTTTTTATCAGGCTCATTTATTTGAGAATTAGCCTTAATGTCTTCATCTTCATCTCCAGTTTCAGCATCAAGATTAGGCATATTTAAGTCTTCGTCTTCTGGCTCCTCACCTAAAATTAATTCTTTACCATCATCTTTCTTTTCATCTTCATCTTCACCAACATAAAAAGTATATTCTACCAATTTCATGTGGCGTTTTAATTCCTCGTTAAGCAATTCTTTATTATCTTTTTTCACCATTGTACTTTATATTTTTAAATAAGTAATTCTCTTCCATCTTCAGTAAGTATCTTTTTGTTGATTCGTTCAACTATACTCTTATCAGTTTTTATAAGACATTTTCCTTGAGAATCTATCTCTTGGCATTCTTCAGATTCTTGGTATTCATCTCCTTTAATATCTAGAAATTCGTCCAATTTTTCGTTTAATTTATTTTCTTTCATAATATTAGATAATAAATAATAACTATTATTTATATATAAATATAAGCTAAATAGAAAAAATACGAGTAATATTTAAAAATACAAGTTCATCATTATTAATTAACAATAATTTACCTTGATATTTTGTCCAGTCTATAATAAATTGTTTATGATTTATATTACCACTTTCAACACAAAACTCATCTTCAATAAGTTTGTTTAACGCATTTATAGTGTAAATAGCATCACCTTTTTTATGGACAGGAATTACATTTTTAAAATGTTTTTTCAAATTTATTTTTTTGCCAGCATTAAGAAAAATCTTAAATGTAATTATAAACTGCCCTTCTTCATCAGTTAATTGGTATAAAAATACCTTATCTTTACTAATTTTAAAAATTCTATTTAAATCACTTAAGAATTTTTCAATATTATCTTTATCAACAAATGCCGCTAATAACAATACTCTAACTTGTTTCATTTTTTATAGAATACAAAATCGGTAAAAATTTTACCTGATTATTAATTCTTTCTAAAAAGTCTTTATATTCTATAATTATCTCGTCAAGTTTCAAAAATTTCGTTGAAATTTTAGTAATTTTATCTATTACCTTCTTTTTAGATAGTCCAACAAACTGGCACATATCTAAATCAATTCCAAATATAATATTTTCACCATAGACATAAACCATTTTGTTAGATGCTACCGATATTTTGTTTGAAATACTTAGTAATTTTCTAACGATTTTTATCAACTTAGATGATTTATATTGAATGACATCAACAAAAACATATTTTACATCCTTAATCTGAAACTCAATGCACTTATTAGTAAATAATTCCAAATCAACTTCAAAATTAGACCTCTTTTCTGTATTCGTAAAAGTCCAATATATGTTTTCCTTAATTTCATTAGTGCTTACTTTAATATCATCTGGAAATAATTTTTGGGTCAATTTAAAGCCTACAATTAATGTAGGATTATTAATAGTAAAATCTAAATTATTATAAACTTCAAAATAATCTGGAAATTCAATTTTAGAATTTGTAATTATATTTCCTATTTTCTTCATATCACAAAAATACACATTTTTTATATGATATGCAAGTTTTTTATCCTTAATAATTACAAATTCCAATATAACGGGTCTGATACATCATTAAACGATTTTAATATTAATACCGAATTTTTAGACCTATCTGATGGAGAATTACCTTTTTCATCTCGTTTATTATATGTTTCTAAACCTTTATTACAATTATAACAAATTTCAACATCACTTGCAAATTTATATGCTAGATATGAAACATCAGTCGAATATTTGGTTTCATTAACCCATTTATTAAAGTTATATGTTTTGTTAAACAAAAAATCAATCTGTTCCTGAATTGTTTTACCGATTTTATCGTGATTATAATCTTTACTCCATTGAATTAATCCATAATATTTTCCATCAGAACTTAAAGCTGTTGGATTAAATCTGCTCTCAATATACATATTACCCATTATTGCAGCTGCTTGAACCTTTGTTAAACCCTTTTCTTTTAATATTCTCTTAATTAAAATCTTATTACTTTTCATTTCAGATTCAGTAATCTTGTTTGGATTAGGATTTTCATCGTAGGTAATTAAAGTTGGAACTTGTTGTCTGCTTCTACCTTTATATTTAAACTGTGTGAATATCTGCATTGGGTCATGAATAATTGGATAACTTTTATCCTTTTGGCTCGAATTTGGGTCATTATTTCTTAATGCATTTGGTGAATTTGGTGCCATTTCGTATTTTCCTGTAGGAGGAATTGTTCTAATTTCAAAATGTAAATGCGGTCCAGTACTAACACCAACATACTCTATCCTAGGTGCAGTTTTTTTATTACCACCACTCAAACCGATTTTTTCACCTCTACTTACTTTAATTTTATTATAGAAACATTCTTTCAATTCTTGTATAGTATAATCATCAAGGGTTTTACTTTTATCTGGTAAAAATCTTGATTCAACTGAATTTAAGTGCATGTAACGGCATGCAATAATTTTTCCATTTACTTCATGATTAGTTTGTATTGTTAAACCACCACCGCCACCAATAATCCCTACTAATGTTACATAACCATCAGCAATAGCATAAACAGGTGTACCAGCAGGAGCAGCTATATCAACACCATAATGTGGACGTGTATTAGCCTCCCTATATTCAATACCGCTAGTTATAGTTGTATATCCATTAACTGGTGGGGTTGGATTTAAAGCATGTATGGTATCAATATCCATAATACCATCAGTAAACCATTGGTCATCCCAATTATTATCAGACAAATCACCAGAAGAAACAGCAACATCATCGTAGAATGATTCTTCGTTTAATTCGATAGTACTAATCGATGATAAAATTCCATCACCAAATTCATTAATTATATTCAAATATAACACACGTTTATCAATTAAAGGAGTTTTAGCTTTTTTTATTCTAACACCCCTAAATGTAGTTGTTGCCATGTGTGGAGTTATATTGTGTGATACTTTAATTATCATATAACCACCCCTAAACATAGGTATATTATCCAATTGAAAATACATATATGGCTGAATAGCAAAATTACCTAGCATTTCAACTTCAGCTGTATAAGACCTCATTTGATATATGTTAAATAAATTTTGTCCTATAAATGCTTTACGATTGTCTGCTAAATTGCTTATTGCTTGTAATGATTCCTCTGTTTCACTAAACTCCATCTGGTCTAACTTAACATTTTTAAAAATTGATTGAGTTTGGTCACCATATTTAACTAAAAATACTGGAAGACTAGATTCGGTTAAATCTGGTGGTACATCATTATCGTCCCATAAATTAACACCATCATTTATAAAATCACCGTTTTTTCCTAAATCCAAATGTTGAGAGGTTTGACCGATATACATACAAACAAATGATGGACCTGATATTCCTTGAAAACCACCTCTATCAGCATAATAGTGAGTTTTAAATATCGACTCTACGTCTGTTACTGACCTTAAATCAATAAAAGTTGGAAGTGCAATAAAATCAATATTATTTGATGCTAATATTTTTTGACCTAGAAAATTATAAAAACTAATATTAGGATTATTTACTAAACTATCAATTATATTAAATGGATTAATAATTAATTTATCTCCAATATCATTATATGCTCTATCAATAAATTGAAACCTATTTATTAAGTTTTCTTCTTTATTTGCAACACAGTCAATAAATTTATCATTTTGTGAACCACCAATCCATTTATTGTATATATTCCCCAAATGTTTATAAATAGTTAATTTAATCAAATCATCATCAATTGTATTAAATAATTGTTTTTTAATTTCATTATTATCTTTTTCATATTCAATTTTTTTATTTAATCTTTTTTGTAATTCACTTAAAAATCCACGATAAAAACTATCAAATGCTGATTCATAAATTTTCGGAAAACGTTCAAGATACCTTTCACCCATTGCAAATGGAATGCTTTTTAATAAAAATTTTTCTTGTGCTAAAAATTTTAAATATGTCTCATTATGCACATCAGATTTCATGTTTAAAACACAAATATAATCATATCTAAGTAAACAACCTTGTGGGTCACCAAAATTAATTTCAACACCATTGTGCATTCCATAACCAGAATGATTTCCAGCATCACTAAATGTTTGCCCTGTTAATGCATCAGACGGAATATCTCCATTGTTTTGTATTTTAATTTTATAAAACCAATCATAATTTTTATAAAAAGGTTGAAATACAATATACGGGGCAGTATCTGCAATACCGAAACCTTTATATGTATCAGCTAAATATTGTCTATTAAACTTAAAATTTATCCAATCATTCTGCCACTTCTGACGTGCTGCGTCATATTCACTCGGTGATGTTCCAAAATTATCAAAATCATAAATTTCAAATAAATGTCTTATATCATTCCATGAAAGATTTTCTTCACTATTAATATCAGCCCATTTTAAAAATTCATTATAACAATAATCCAAAAAACTTTTTGGTAAAAACTTTTTATAATTTCTATCTTTACTCCATGATGTTTTAGAAAATTGTGTTAAAGGAACATCAAATGAATCCTCAGCCATCCAAGTTGTAAAAGGTTTAGGATTATCAGTTAACCCAGCAACAACATAATACCCATTTTTATCTTTATAATAAACCTTATCTGGATTTTTTTCATACCACACATCTGAACCTATTTCTAAAATCCAACAATATGGAACCTTTTGAACACCTGGTTGAGATAACGTATAATCTCTTGCTGATGTATTAGATATATAACCTTTATAACTACTAGGTCCATCTATGTTAAATAATTGTTCACTATTATAATGCCATTCTGATTGCCAATAATTATAATGTTGGTCTATAGCCCTTCTTGGATAAGATAAATTATCATAATATCCTGTTGGAACTTTAAATTTTGTTTTAGGACAGTTTCGTAATGTTATTTCAGGTACTTTATTATATTTAATACAGTTATTGATATCTTCTTTAATATCTAGACTATCATTAGTTCCATTAGTTTCTATAGTTGTAGTATCAATATAATTAGTCATATAATTACCATGTAATGGTAACATATGTAAAAACAAATAAGCCCTTGCATAAACAGCATCTTGATAATTTTGATTTCGTTGCTGTTCAAAATATAATTCACTACCAAATAATTGAACGTGATTAATTCCAAATGTCCATGGTGTCACAAATCCAACAGTATATCCATCATCTTCACTAGAACGTTCTCCTCCTTTTCTTCTAGTTTGTATAATACCATTTATTGTATTATTAATTACTTTTCTTATATTACCAATCTGTTCTCTATAATGTTGATTTTTTTTAATTATTATTCCATCTCCAGTCTCATCTTCCGCATTTTCATCATCAGAAAATTTCTTAGCCGAACTATCTATAAAACTGTAAATAGTATCAGCAATAGAATTTACTTCAGCGTCATTGTTATTTGTTACGACAGGAAAATCTTCATTAAGTATTATAAGGTCTTGTGGTGTGGAAGTTAATCCTAATATTTCAGGATAATCTTTAGCTAATCTATCTAATGGATAACATAAGGGTCCAAAAACTTTGTTGTCACCAACTTTAAAATCAATAAAATATCGTGGTTTTTTTTGTTCACTTATAGACTCTAAATTAAAAGGTACTGTAGCATACCAAAAATTTCTTCTGCCATGAAGTATCTAAAACCAAACGGACATCTTTTATTTTT
>ERZ795052.2851-NODE-2851-length-20041-cov-10.129541_pt1 | contig 20041 bp, 14 predicted proteins | sample MGYA00375136_ERZ795052 | MGnify/ENA primary metagenome ERZ795052 (study PRJEB30181, sample SAMN05720156) | activated sludge metagenome | isolation source: Anaerobic digester | place: Japan | collected 2015-05-26 ... | reverse complement strand
GCTCCGCGGGCAGGATTCGAACCTGCAACCTGGGGATTAACAGTCCCTCGCGCTACCATTGCGCCACCGCGGAATAGAAAAATTATATCATAAAATTTAAAGGATTAAAAGAAAATCTGTAATGTTTTTCACCATTATTGACAATGAACTCTGAAAAAAGCGATCATATAGCACTATAATCAGTGTTAAATCGCGAGATTTAGATTGTATTTTGTATTTATTTAATATTCTTTCAACTCTTTTACTTTTTTATGCTCTTTTATTTTCTCAATAGCTCGTTGTTGAATCTGACGAACTCTTTCTCGTGTAACATTAAATTCTTTTCCTACCTCTTCTAAGGTATGAGGTATTTCTCCGTCAATACCAAATCTCATTTTTAAAATTTGCTGTTCCCTGGGTGCAAGATCGCTTAAGATTTCTTTTATCTGGTCCCTTAAAATAGAAAGACTCGTTGTCTCAGCAGGAGAAGCAGTTTTCTTATCTTCAATAAATTCTTCAAGCGTCCCTTCTTTATCATCGTCCCCAATTGGTTGCTCTAAAGAAACAGTACCCATTGCCACCTTCTCAAGATTTTTTACTTTTTTAACATCCTCGTGCATCTCAATAGCAATCTCTTCTGCTAAAGGTTCCCTTCCCAATTCTTGCAAAAGTCGTTTTTTTATCTGATTATATTTAGAAAGTCGTTCTACAATATGTACTGGTAAACGCACTGTTCTAGATTGATCAGCAATAGCTCTTGTAATGGACTGACGAATCCACCAAGTAGCATATGTAGAAAATCGAAATCCCTTCCGCCAGTCGTATTTTTCCACTGCTTTGAAAAGCCCAATATTTCCCTCTTGAATCAAATCAAGCAATGTTAAATGAGGAGTCCGGCCAAGATATTTTTTAGCAATGGAGACCACAAGTCGAAGATTTGATTGAATTAATTTTTTCTGAGCTGCCTTGTCTCCCCTTTCTAAACGTTGAGATAACTCTTTTTCTTCTTCAAGAGTCAAAAGCGGATAACGGCCAATTTCTTTTAAATATTTTTGAATAGAGTCTATCTCTGGAATCTGTTCAGGAGAAGAAGCAAGATCTATGTCTCCCAAAAAATCAACAGAATCCTCTACTCTCAACCCCTCGCTTTCTAATTTTTGATAAATTTCTTCAAGCCCAGCTATGTCTTCTTCTGCTCTGGGAAAAAATTTTAAAACTTCTGAAAGAGTCACAAAACCACGAGATTTTCCTCTCTTTATTAATTCTTTTAATGCCTCTTCCTTTATAGCGATTCTACTCCTTGAGAATGCCTCTGATTTTTTTTTGCTTTGCAATTTTTTTGCTTTGCTTTCTGTAGTTGTTGTTTTATTTTTCAATTTATTTTGAGAAAGAGGTTTTGTCCTTTTTGTCTTTTTGTTTTTATTCTTGGTTTTGGAAGATGGTAAAGATGTTTTATTCTTTTTTGTTTTTTTAGTTTGCTTTTTCATATTTATTTTATATTTTGTTCAATTTTTCTAAAAGCTTAGAAACTTTTTCTTTGTTATTTTTAGATTCGGCTTCTTTTATTTCTTTAATAATTCTTTGCAATTTTTTTTGCCTTGAAAACTCTTTTAATCTTAAAATACAAAATTCAATTTCTTTTTTTACGTCCATTGTTGAGTCTTTCTCTTTTTCAATATCAAATTGCAATTCAAGTTCTGCTACAAGCTCTTCTAATTCCTTTGGAATTTTTTTCTTTTCTTTCAAGGCATTAAAAATTATTTGACCCTCAGGAAAAGAAAATTTAATCGGTCCAATATTTTTTGTTTCTTCTGGTGTTTGTAAAAACATCATTAATAAACGTTCCTCGATCTGTCTTTGCTGATCTTTTTTTTGTTCGCTAATTTTTGCAAATGAATCACCAATTTCGTTACTATTGTTAGAAGAATTTGAAGGAAATTGATGAGTACTAATAATTCTTTTGACTTCTCCCCAAACAACTTCTTCGTTTAAATTTATAGCATTTGCTAGCTTTTGAATCCAATATCCTTGTTCAATTTTATTTTGAATTCTTGAAATAAGGGGTACTAGTGTTTCAGCAATCTTTTTCTTGTCTTCAATTTTTCCCGGGTCAAAATGCGAAAGACACTTTTCAAAATAGAAGCTTATAATTTCTTTTGATTCTTTTATAAGATTTAACCACTCTTGGGGATTTTCTTTTATAACATCGGCCGGATCTTTTTCATCAGGCAATGATACTATCTTTATATTAAAACCCTGAATTTGAGCAATGTCAATACCTTTTTTGGTAGCAGCTTGACCAGCAATATCCATATCAAAACATAAAGTAAGATTTTTACTATAACGGGAAAGAATTTTTAATTGCAAAGGAGTCAGGGCAGTGCCTGATGTTGAAACAACATTTTTTGCTCCGGCTTGTGAACTTAAAATAACATCTGTATATCCTTCAACTAAAACAATTTCATCTTTTTCTCGAATTGATGTTTTCGCCTTGTGCAATCCGTAAAGAACTCTTGACTTATCATAAATTAAAGTATTGGACGTATTGATATATTTTGCCGGTGCTCCTCCTTTTTCTTTTTTCATTTTTTCATTTTGCTCCTCTGTGATTCGACCGCCAAAACCAATAACATTGCCTTGAATATCAAAGATAGGAAACATTATTCTCCCCCGAAAACGGTCATATGAGCCTCGAGAATAATTGCTAATGTCTTGCGAATTTCCGCTAATATTTTCTCTCTGCACTGCCAGCCCTGCTTTTACAATCTCTTCTCTTTTATATCCCCTTCCTACTAAAAAATTAGAAAGCCCCTGCCAGCTATTAGGCGCATAACCCAACCGCCATTCTTTTATTGATTTTTCAGAAATTCCTCTTGACAAAAGATAATCTTTTGCCTTTTTTCCTGCATTGGTCCGCGTCATTTGAGCCTCAAAAAACTTGGTTGCTATTTCACATATTTCATATTGACGTTGTCTTTCAGTTCTTTTTTGAGGTGATTCCTTTTTCAGTTCTACTCCAGCTTTTTTTGCTAAAATCTCTAAGGCCTCTTTAAACTCAACCCCTTCAATATCCATTATAAATTTAAAAATATCCCCTGATTTGCCACAATTCCCTACTACAAAATTAGAAGTTGTATAAGAATGATCTTTATCTACAACTAAATTATAAACATTTCCTTTATAACTTTTCTTCTTGATATTTTCGATTGGTAAAAGCCAATATTCTGTCCCGCCAGGTTCGTTGTAAAATTGAGAATAATTTAGCTGATAATGTTCTTGCCACATTACGGTAAAACTTTTTTTATGATGAGTACCTTTTTTGTCAATTTTCTTTTGATGAATCCAAAAAGTCGGCGCAATGTTTAATCTCAATAAAATATCTCTAATTTGTTCCGCTAGTATTAAAGAAATTGTATCGATATACTTAATCTTTCCTTCTTTTGTCCAACCATCTCCTTTATGAATAGCCTCTAAAATTGTTTTTTGCTTTTCCGAAGGAAGGTATTGAAACTCGAAAGGAATATGTTTATTTGCTGCTCCTTTACCACAAAGATTCCCAAAAATATTAGCCAATTTTGAATTACAAGCAGTAATTTCCAATCCTGTTTTACCTTCTTTTTTCCGTTTATAAGTTGTTGTTTTAATTTTAAATATATCTTCAATCAACTCCCTTATCTCTTTTGCAAATAATTCTTCATGGCTTCCTAAGCTAAATCTAATATATGCTCGATGATTACTTCCCTCAGCTATATAATAACCAATTAATTTTAAGAAATTTTTATCAACTTTTATCTTCAGAGGAATTGTTTTTGGATTAAATCCAAAAACACCTTTTCTCCATGTAGAACACTTTTCTAAATTAAGAAACTCTATGTCTCTAATCTCTTGATTAATTGGATAAAGTAAATAATCACCTATCGATAGTTGACTAGCTGGTAATTTTTCAATTTTGTAATTTTGATAAAATTTTGCTGGGCAACTTTTTTTACAATTCCAATTACAAATTCTTGTCAATCTATTTTTATACTTACAATGCCTTGTTTTAATAACGTACACTTCGTGATCCAAGGTCAAAGAAACAACTTCATTTGATTTCCTTAATTTTAAATCAATCACTTCTCCTTCGTAGTCTCTCAATGTCTTAATAGCTGGCATATATCTGCCTCTGTGAGTAAGAACTTTTTGGCCTGTTTGAATTCCACTAATGGGGTGATATCCATTTTCAGTTTTGACCAAGGTAGTGGGCAGAAAGCAGCCAAAGCATTTATAAATTTGTTTTGAGGGTGAAACATAAAAAGAAGGTGTTTTTTCAGAATGAAAAGGACAAAGAGCCCGATAATTTGCTCCTACTTTTTTAAGCTGCACATATTCAGAAACTACCTGTACGATATCTAACCGCTCTTTTATTTCATCAATTTGGGACATGGAATTTAATTAAAAAAGCAAAAATCAAAATGACACTTATTTTAAAATATATTCATTCCTGTTAATAATTGAAACAACCAAGGGCAGATATAAGGAAAACCAATAATAGACATAAATAAAATTGCCATTAACATTGAAAAGAATGGATTCTTTAAAAAGCCAATTTTTGTTTCCAATGACGGAAAAAAACTAAAAAGAATGTGATGACCATCAAAGGGCGGAGCTGGCCATAAATTAAAAACAAAGAAGAGTAAATTTATCCATACAATATAAATAAATCCCATCTGTAAATTTTGAAAAAAGGCATTTTCCGTCATCGGCAAAAAACGAAGACAGAGACCAAAAACAATAGCAACAAGCAAATTAGCAAGGGGACCAGCCGCACCTACTTTTGCTCTTCCATATTTTTTATCGCAGAGATTATTGGGATTATAGGGAACTGGTTTTGCCCATCCAAAAATGATCCCACTTCCCCCGTTAAAAGCACTTGTTAAAATCAAAAATGCAGGTAAAATTACCGATCCAATAGGGTCAAGATGTTTCAAAGGATTTAAAGTAAGCCGTCCTGCCAATTTAGCAGTAGGATCTCCCAACATTCCCGCTACTGCCCCATGAGCAACTTCATGAACAGTCATTGAGAAATAAAATATTAAAAAAATAAAAATTAAAATAAAAACATCCATAAAATATTGCAAAAAAAAGAAAAATAAAGTATAATGTTTAAGAATTGCGAATTCATTACGAATTTACAAATTCGTATATTAATATAGATTCGTACATTCGTTGATTATGCGAAAGTGTGTAATTTGCGGTAAAACTTATATAAAGAGTATACCTCTAAATAAGCTTCGTGGCAAGTATAATCCTGCCCCTAAAAAAAGAAAATATCCCAACCTTCAATGGGTGCATCTTTCTAATGGAAAAAGAGTAAAAGCCTGTACTCAATGTATTAAAACTCTTTCAAAGGTTAAATAAAATATTTTTATTTAACGGAGTGTAGTACAATGGTAGTATACACCCTTGGGGTGGGTGCGACCCGGGTTCAATTCCCGGCACTCCGAAAGGTTTTATTTTAATCTAAAAAAACGCCAGAAGGGCGTTTTTAAAAATTTAAAAATTTTCTTAATGATGAATTTCCTCTACCTTAACCTTTATTACTCCTTTTGAAGGAGGAGCAAGTTTTGCAAAAGCAGTTTTTTCAAGATCAATAATTCTTGAATTAACAGGACCATAATCATTTACTGTAACCACTAATTGACGCCCGTTCTCAAGATTGGTAACCAATAATTTAGTTCCCTTTTTAAAAGCAGTTGAGGCACAAAAATCTCCTGGAATAAAATTATACCAACTACCAATACCTGTCTGCGATCTGCCTGTCTTTGCTATCTCCGGTTCTTTTGGCTTTGGTTTCTGCCAAATTTTAATTTCTATTCCTGGAAAAATTGATTTTTCAAGATCAACATTTATTAAATCATTTTCTTTTATTTCTATTCCTTTTTCAATCAAAACTTCTGAAATTTTTTCCTTTTGGGTAAAAATTTTTTGTTCTTTGCCGTAAAAATTTAAAATTACTGGCGTAGCGCGTTGAATAATAATATTTGTCCCTGATTGAAAAACAATCTCTTTTGCGGGGAAAATAATATCTTCCTCGTTAATTTCAATTTGAGCGTTCTTTAAAATTTCTTCTATTGTTCCACCATTCTTTTCAATCTTGTATTCTAATCCTTCATCAATAATTAAAATTTCTTCTTTGTCCATCTCATCAATTCCTTCAGCATAACATGGGCTCAACTCACTCAATCCTTCGGTAGAATGAGGATCAATATAAAGCGGTGTAAAAATAGCAACCCCAACCATCAATCCTTCCATTACTAATTTTAGCAAGTTAGACATCGATTTAGTATATACAAGCCCTAATAATCCAATCGCCCTTGTTAATGGTTCTAGTATTTACTTTTGCCCAACCATATCTATTCATTTCTGAAATAGTAATAGTGGTATTTGTTTGACCAATAACATAAGATACGTGTCCATACCAACTCTCTCTAGTTACTAAAATACTACCCGCTGGACAATCACAATTACTTCCCCAACAAACACTATAACCATATGCCTGAGCATTTGACGGCCAATCTTTGGCGTTTCCTCCCCAAGGCACACATCTTTTTTGTGCTACATACCAAGTACAATAACCATATGGAAATTGATGACAAGAAGAATAAACTGGTGCTGTACGAGGAACAACGTTTGAAGCCACTGGAGAAGAAGAGGAAGAGACAGGGGAAGTTTTTACTACAATAACCGGTTTTTTAGCGCCTGGCAAAAACAGTTTCTGACCCTCAACAATCTTATCGTTATCTAATTGATTCCAATCTAAAATTTCATTTAAATCAGATTTATAATCTTGAGCAATTTTACCTAATGTATCTCCTTTTTTCACAGTATAAATAATACCATCAGCAGGTGGAATAGTAATTGAATCTCCTGGCCTTATGATACTTGAGTCATTAAGATTATTTGCCCATAAAATAGTTTGGGTTTTTAATCCAAATGAGGCGGCAATACCAGAGATAGTATCACCTTCTTTTATTGTATATTCAACACTTTCTTTTCGCTGTTCTTGTTCCTGTCCTTGTTCTTTATTTTCTTTTTTTAATAATTCTTGATCCTGGATAAGGTTTTTTATCACAGGAGTATTTGGAGTAATTACTATCCCTTCTTCTTGATTACTTAAAAAATGCTCTTCTAAGGATTGAATGGCACTACTATTTTTTTCTAAATTAGTTTTTGTTTGTTGTGCCACTTCTATATTAGAAAGAGACATTTTTACAGAACCAGTTTCAGCTAATACTATTTGTTCCGGCAGGACAAAAAACATTAAAAAAAGCCAAACTAAAACTACTGCTTCTCTTAAAAGCAGTCTTTTAAATCTCCCTTTTCTTACTGGTTTACAACCTTTTGATCCTTCAGAAGATTCTGTTTTGGAGATAGTACAAATATTCAAAAAGGCAATTTTATTACCTTCAATAAAATTATATTCCCTAATTCAAAATTTGTCAAGGGTTTGCGCTGGTTTTTTTAATTTTTTCTTTAATATTCTCTCAAACTCCTTTGGCAAAAAATGGTTTTGATCAAATCCCTGCATTATTTCTTTTGAAATATTTTCCCAATTTTTCTCTCTTGGAAAAATATTTCTTTCAAACCACATCAGTAAAAACGGTAATTCTCCCCCACTCTTTTTTTTCTTTTTCCAAGCTAGATAAAAAGCAATCTTACTTTCCTTTTTTGTGCCTACACACTCAAAGGGCTTGAAATCTTTTATTCCAATTAGTTCTTGTATTAAAGGTAATAAATTTTGATCTTTAAAAAGATTCTTATGAAAAATTTTTATTAATGTTTTTTCCTCCATAAAAGGATAAAGAATAGTAAAAACAAAAAGACACTTGGAGCATTGGCCGCACCATTTTTGAATTGGCCTTTTTGTGCCAGAATAAGTTTTTTGTGCTTCATTACAGCTCAAAAATGCTGAAAAATATTGAGGATAACAAGAAAATAATTTAGCAATCTGAATTTCATAAAGCGGCCGTAAAAAACTAAAAGAATAAACACCTTTTACTAAATATTTTTCAAGATAATCCCTAAACTTTTTTTCAAATTCAAAACTTTTTGAATACTGGTGATTAATAATCCTGCCTTGATATTTAATATTTCCCTCATTTGAACTTCGCTCCTGAGAAAAAGCAACATATTTAAAATCAAAAATCACCGCGCAAAGAGCAGTTAAAAAAGTTAAATATGCAGAAAAAGGTGTATGACCATTTAGATAACCTTTTTGATTTAATTTTAAAAGTAAAGGATCTATCTTTCTTTCAATCACAATAGGAGATTTTTCCTTTCCTATTTTTATTATTTTTTTAATCGCTTCGGTTGGGTTTAAAGAAAAAATTTTAAATTCTTCTTCTGCCTCTTTTAGTATTTCTAAGGTTACTATTGAATCTTTTCCTCCGCCAAGAGGAATCAAAATCCTATCTTTTAATTGTAATTTTTCTGGACCATCAAAATTTAGTGATTTTTGAGAAGATTTAATTTTAAGAAAATTTGATTTTGTAAAATCAATTTTATTTTCGTAAAAAAACTGACCCATTCCTTTTAAAATTAGATCCTGCCACCAAGAGATTTGTTCTTTTGTTAAATAACCGGCTTCAACATTTATTTTTGGTGATAAGGTCGCCTTCCAATAGCTTAAAGATTCAACCATTCCCAAATTAAAAATAAGATTTTCTAAGGTTTCCTTTTTTATTTTTTGAAATCGTTTTTTATCAATATTTTTTATTTTTACTTGTGGTGAAAATTTAAAATCTGGAGGGATTCTAAAATCAAAAGTAATAATTAAATTATTTCTTTTTAATTGATAAGAAAATGATTGATAAATAAACTGAGGATGTTTTTTTCTTAAAAAAGAAAGTTTCATATTATAATATTGAGCGATTTTGAATTAAAAATAAATAATAGATGATAAAGTATAAACATTCATCCTTTAACCTTGCTCACAATAACAGTTATTATAAATTAAAATGTAAATTTTATAAGATTTGGCCCTTTGTATAATTTTTTAAAATCTTTTAAAAACATCAAGGCAATAATATTTCTATGCTCTGCCTTTTGAAGATCGTTATTTTCTCGTGTATCTTTTTGGGGAATATATCCTCGTTTTTGGTCAAAAGAAAAAATTAAATAGTTCTTAATTTTTTTGAGCACTGCCGGAGAATTTTCTCTGCATAGCTTAAAAGAAAGCCCCACCTCACCTACAATATCAGGATTTGTCTCTTTAAAAATCCTTGAAAGATTTTTTTCAAAATAATCTAAAATCCATTTATTTTTCTTTTTAGAAACAAATCTTTGGTAATAATCTGAATCAGTAATAATAAGATGGGTCAGCCCATAGATCTTATTTTTAAAATCATACAATGATTCTTTTTCTTTTTGAAAAAATATTTTTTGAAAATCTTTCAAAAACCTTTCTTTCAACGTTGAAATTCCTAAATATTCTAAGTAATATACTTGATTTACTACTTGAGCTGAATAATGTAAAAAAAGATCTTTTTCGAAAATAATCTTTCCAAAATCAATTTTTGAAAGATATTCTGTTCCCTCATTATAATATTTTTGAAAAAAATCATTTTCAGATATCTTAAAAACTTTCCATTGATACAAAGATTCTACAAGATAAAAATAAAATAAAATTTGCTTATTTTTTTGAAAGACTTCTCTTCTTTTTTTATTCTTTTCTCCTCGTTTTGGTAATTTTTTAAAAAGATTGTTTGATTTTTTCTCTAAAAATAATTTTTGATTCCTATTTTTTATCATTTGAATTGTTTCTATCGCCCGAAGCTTTTGATAGGTCAAAATAGGCATTAAATATTTTTTATCACCAGTGATTCGAAAAAGACGAAGAAAAAAGTGGAATTGATATTTTAAAGGAAAACTAAAAATGTTTTTTTCGTAAGTTAATTCTATTTTTGATGCCACTTTCTGGGGAGAAATATTCATAAAAAAGATTCAATTTTTATTTTTTAATATCAATTTTTTTGGCAGGATCGATTAAAAATCGTTTTAGGTCTCTACGACCAATAATCATTTCATACTTCATTTGTGACCTATCGGCTAAAAATACTTCTGTTTCAATCTTTTCTCCTTTGATAAAAAAAACTAATGGCGTAATTGTTCTTATTTCCTCACCCAATGCAGATTTTACCATTCTTAATTCTCCGCCTTCTTTTATTTTTAATTTTTTAGCAATTTCAAAAGAGATAGCGCTACGCCAAGCTCCTGTATCAATTTTAGCAATAGTTTTATAATATCGCCGCTCATTTAAATAATTATCATTGGTTTTTTCCTTGTCTAAATGAGGTACAACTATCTCTACTTCTTCTATCGGTCCTAAGACCTTCCTGCCTAATAATGGTTCTAATTTTTTATCATCAATTGTTTCTATCAACTGATCTTCTTTTGATTCACCAAAAAGATCTTGAGCCAGTCTCACTCCTTTTTCGCTAGATTTTACATTAAGACCGGATATTCTTTTTAAACGTTCTTCTAGTCCAGCTAAATTTGCCATTTGGATTGAAAGACCAGGTCTTGCATTAAGCTCAAGAATTACCGGTCCCCTCTCACGATCAATAGCAACATCAACTCCTAAAAATTTTATTCCCATAGCGGCTTGAGCGTTAATAGAGAATCTTAAAATTTCTTTAAAAAAAGGAATCTTTATACCTCTTAAAAGATATCTTGTACCAGGATAATAATCAATAAATTTATTATGCCAAACAGCATTGGTGGTAAGGCCCGTGCCAAGGTCAATCCCAACACCAACAGCTCCTTGATGAAGATTGGCTCTTCCTCTAGATTCTGGCGTTGGCAAACGGAGCATAGCCATTACAGGCACTCCTTCAAATACTATTATCCGAATGTCAGGTATACCTTTCCAAGAATATGGTTTTAATTCTTTTAATACTTTTATTCTTTCTTCAAAAAAAGCAACATCAGGCAGAGAGAATAAAGAAAAATTTCCCTCCATAATATCAAGAATCTGTACCTCAAGATCTTCTTTTCTCACTAAAGAACCATCTGACCGTATCCAAGTCGGTTCTATGGTTTTTTTCTTTTTGCCATAAACCACAATAATCCCCTGTCCTCCAAATCCCCTGTTTGGTTTCAAGGCAAAAGTAGGAGGTAAAATTTCCCAGTTAAAATTAAAAAGCTCTGATCGTGTTTTAATAAGAGCTAAGGTATTGGGCACAGGCAAACCGGCTTCTTTTAAAATATTTTTGGTCAATAATTTTGAATCCAGGGTCTTCTTTATCTTCTTAGAAGAGTCTAAATATTTTTGATTACGTGCATTAATGCCAAGAATTCCATACATAAAATATAATTTACAAACTTCAACTATTTTTTAGGCAAATATTCCATTAACTCTTTAAAACGAAAATACTCTGATAGTCGAAAACCAGTCCAATGTCCTAAAGCAAAATTTAAAATCAAAACAACAAAAATAGAAACAATGGGCCATTCAAGTAATAATTGCTGAAGCGAAGTCCAAGTGATAATATAATAAGAAATAATTGCTAATATCAAAGTTTCTAACGTCATAAAAATTGCTGTTCTTTGACCCTTTTCCATTTGCGCAGCAACAAATCTTTCCACTACTAGAGTCATAATTAAAATAGGAAAAATAGAAATTACCTGAAGCCCCTCTATATTTAAATAGCTACCCAAAAGAAACATCAAAAAAACAGCTAAAGCAACAAAAGTAAGTACCATTGCCATTCGAGGCAAATAAAGAATCTTTATTTTTTGAAGCAACCGCCGCATCAATGTTCCTGCAATAACTACTACTAAAAATATGACAATGCCATATTTTAATTTTGTAGCAACAAAGGCATAAGCAATAATCAAGGTAATATAAATACCAAAACCCCGAATACCAATAATTTGCCGGGCAAAGGCGATAAAAGTAGCCACTACCGGCAACATTAAAATTAAGGCTAACGTACCCTCTGATACTCCAAAATTAACAATTTGTTCTACTAAAAAAGACATAAAAAAAATTTAAGACTCAATTGCTAGATAATTTTTGGTTTTTTCTTTTTTGGTTTTTTGGGCAAATCAAAACGTACCTTTTCTTTTTTAAACTCTTTCTTTTTAGCGTACCAAGCCCAGATTTCTACTGTCATTTCAATTTCAAATTTTGTCAAAAAATTATCAATTTTTTTTCTTCTTGTAGCAAGGTTAGAAACTGTTGTTAATTGAATATTTTTTTGTCTTCGACCTTTTAATGCCAATAAATCAATAATACCAAAAATGTCCGTTTTTTTATACCGGACCTTTGGAGGATACCACACAATCCAACCATCATTTTCTAATATTTGCACTACTTTTTTTCTAATTTCACTTTCTTTGGGCATAGATTAGAATGTAAAATTAAAAAAAGGTGTTAGACGGCTAAATTAGAGTAAATTTCTTGAACATCATCACGCTCATCAAGGGATTCGAATAATTTTTCAATCTTATCTTTTGTTTCTTTATCTTCAATCCTGATTTCCTCTTTTGCCTTAAAACCCAAATTGATATTTTCAATCTTAATACCTTTTTCTTCTAAATTTTTTTTAACCTGATTTAAATCTTCTGCTTTAGTGTAAACTTCTAATACTTCATTCTCGTTCCATTCTATATCCTCTGCTCCTGCTTCAATAACTAATAACTCCAAATCATCTTTTTTGTCCTTATATTCTTGATGTTCGGCTATTGTAATAATTCCTTTTCTTTCAAACATCCACAACACTCCACCGCTTGCCAATTTTCCTCCAAAATTTTCAAAGAGGTGTCGAATTTCAGCTATAGTTCTGTTTTTATTATCAGTTACTCCTTCTATCAAAACTGCAATTTTTCCTGGACCAAAACCTTCCAGCAAAAAACTCTCTAATTTCTCTTCTCCTAATTCTCCGGATCCTCTTTTTATTGCCCGCTCAATATTTTCTTGGGGCATATTAAAGGACTTGGCTCTCTCGATAGCCATTTTTAATTCTGCATTCGTTTCAGGATCTCCTCCTTTTTCCCTAGCAGTAACTGAAATTAACCGACTCATCTTAGAGAAGATCTTTGCCCGCTTTGCATCTTCTAATCCTTTTTTATGTTTTATACCTGCCCAATGTGAATGACCTGACATAAAAAATATCTCTCGAATGATCTACGAATGAAAACGAATAAATCTCGAATATTCGAGAAAAATTCGAAACGACTCGAGGAAAATTCGGGAAAAATTATTTTTCTATTTCGACTTCAATTTTTTCAATATTTTTATCACCAATGTTTTTATTTTTTAATTTTCTCCTTAATATTACCAAACTAACGCCAAAAAATCCAGAGCAAAGAGTAACGCATACGATTGATAAGATTAATTTTGTTTGATTTGCTTTTACTTCAGCTAAAAGATTTTTATTTAAAACATCCTGGAGCAAAGTGTTTGTTGGTACAGCAACTGTTTGATCTTGTAAAGCGAGATCCTCATTTTCCTCACTGACTTTTGAATTAAAAGAAGCGGATTCTTGATTCGGGGTTAAATTTTGAGTTGGGGCCTTACTCGGATTTTGAACTTGGCTTTGGTTTTGACTTTGAATTGAAGTTGAAGTTGAAGTTGAAGTTGAAGATTGAGATAAGGATTGGACTTGAGAAGCACTATTTGATTGTACTTCTTTGAAAGAAAGAGAAACGATATTTTTCATTCCAGGGGTTAGATTTTTCGTGTAAAAATATTCTCCGTCTTTTCTTGCAATTGAAACATCCTCTCCTGGATTTTCATATTTTACCTCCTGAGAAATGCTTCCTGAGGGATAAAAAAGAAATAAAGAGCCACTATCGTTTGAAAGTGAAATTTTAGTTAAAGACGAAGAAAGTAAAATCAAACCTTGCGAAGCAAGATAGCTACCAGAGGGAAAAATAAATTTAGGTTTTTCAGAACTATTCCCTAATCCCCAACCAGAAATATTTTGCACATTACTTGATTCATTTACAACCTCAATCCATTCCTTTCCAGAATCATCTCCTTTAGGGTTTGGCAAAAACTCAGAAATAAAAATTTCAGAAGAAAAAATAGTAACTTTTTTTAAGTCAGAACTTTCTTTTTCGCCATCGCTTATTATTAAGGAAACGTAATATTCGCCGGGATATTGATATTTATGAGTAACAATTTTACCTGTTGCTGTTTCACCATCTCCGAAATTCCAAGAATAACTTTGGATATCTCCAGTTGAGGCCGACGCATCAAAAGTAATATTATTATTAGTCACGCTTATTATTTCTGTTGTTTGAATGTTAGCAACAAGAGACTGGCAAACAATTTCAGAATATTGAGAATTTTTAGCTTTAGGGGTGCCATAAATATTATATGTTCCCTGAGATGAAGTATAAGTATCGCAGATTGTTTCAGTATTGGTAGTTCTCCAATTGCAAATTTGATCTCCTGAAATTGTAGGATTTACTCGCTCCATTGAATAATATTTTTTGTTAGTAGTATCTTTCTTACCGGCTGGCCATGCATCTCCTTTTACTACATCAATTTGATTTTTATTTTTATCCTTTAACACTAAATTACCATTTCCTTTATCATCAGTTAAAGAAATTGAAGTTTTTAAATTAGCATCAAGTCCTGATTTTTCGTCAGTGATTAAAAAATAGCCACGTGCTGAAATTATACAAGAAGAATTTGCACAAGTAATTTCTAATGATCCTCCACTTGTTTTAGCTCCTTCAATACTCCATCCCTCTAAATTAATCTCTTCATCAGTATTATTATAAAGTTCAATCCATTCATTATCTGCTCCTGCCCACATTACTTCATTTATTACCACATCACCGGAATTAGCTCCCCACGCTAATTCAAAAGGCAAAACCAAAAATGGAATTGCTAAAATAAAAATTAATATTTTTTTCTTTACCCTTGACAAATTCATTTTCATATGCTATAAATAATAAAGACCGCAAGTGGAATAAGGGCTGATTAGAAAAAGCTCCTAAAAGGAGTTATTTTAAAATTGCCCACTGGAATTTTTCTTAGTATTCGGATGGTTTAGTTTCTCCTGCGACTTGGGGCAACCCAGCTCAATGGACTAAAGCCAAACCACTCCTCGGAAAAATTCTAATTTTTCTTTTTTATAAAAGAACTTTTTATTATTCCACTGGCGGTTTTTTTATTTTATTCTTCGATCGGCCCTAATACCCTTTCTAATTCTTCAATAGTAGTAATTCCTTCTAAAACCCGCAATATACCATCCTGTCTTATTGTTATCATTCCTTCTTGAATTGCAATTTCTCTCATTATAGAAATCGATGGAATTGTTAAAATTGTTTTTTCAACTATCGGTGTTTTTTTAAGAATTTCGAAAACGCCAATTCTTCCTTTGTAACCAGAATTATTGCAATCAACACAACCCTGAGGTTGAAAAATTTCAATATTTCCTTCAAGATTAGGTTTAATTTCTAATGGAAGACTTTCTAGTTCTTTTTTTATTTCCTCCTTTGTTTTCTCATCTATTATTATCTTTTTTGCACATTTTTTACAAACTTTTCTTAAAAGACGCTGACTCACAATAAGATTAAAAGCAGGGGCAATAGAAGTAGGATTTGCTCCCAATTCAATCAATCGAGGAATTGCACCCGCAGCATCATTGGTATGAAGAGTTGAAAATACTAAGTGTCCTGTCAAAGCAGCTTGAATAGCTGTTTCAGCTGTTTCGCCATCTCTTATTTCTCCAATCAAAATAATATCAGGATCTTGTCTCATTGCTGCCCTTAGGGCATTAGTAAAACCATATCCCTTTTCAGGTTCTATTTGAGTTTGATCAACATTTTCAAGGTGATATTCAATAGGGTCTTCAATAGTAATTACTTTTACCTTTGATGTCGCTACTTTTTTTAAACAAGCATAAAGAGTAGTAGTTTTACCAGATCCTGTCGGTCCACAAATTAAAATCATTCCCGTAGGTTTTCTTATTTCTCGCAATATATCCTCTTGGTGCCAAGGATGTAAACCTAATTCCTCAATTGAAAGAATCATATCTGGATTTAAAATCCTCATTACAATATCTTCTCCGTATTCACCAGGAATCACTGAAAGCCGTACTTCGATTTCTTGCTCCTTGGCAAAAATACTAAATCTTCCATCCTGAGCAATGTCTTCAATATTTACCTTAAGCCCTGAAAGAAGTTTTAATCGATTCAACAATGAATGATACATTGGTTCATTTAATAATGTAATATCATACAAAATTCCGTCAATTCTATAACGAAGATTAGCTCCCTCTAAAGCAGATACAATATGAATATCAGAAACACGAAGAGCCAATGCGCTTCCTAAAATCATTTCAAGTACCCAGCCATTCCCTTCTTTAGATATATTTTCTAATCTGCTTTTTAAATCAGCAATATTTTTTATTTCCTTTTCAATCAAACCAATACGTTCGTTTTTTATTTTTATCTTGCCTACTACTTCTTTAGAAGAAGCAGGAACCTTGCTATATTCTTTTAAAGCCCTCTCTAATGATCTTTTAGAGCAAATAAGAATTTCAACAATAAATCCCTTATTTTTAAATTTTTCTGTTGTCTCTTTCAAAAGAGGGTTTTGAGGATCAACGGTAGCAAATAAAATCCTCTTTTCAATTTTTTGAAAAGGAACAAATAATCCCTTTTCTGCTTTTTCTTTTGGCACCAAAGCAAGAGCATCAAGATCAATAGGAGTTACAGTTAAATCAATATAAGGAAGATTGTGCAAAATAGCCATCTCCCTTGCCTTTTTTTCTTGCTGTTGAATTCGAATAATCGCAAGACGACGCTCGCTTTCTTTTGGATTGAACACCATAAAACAAATTGAATTTATTGAGCAACTTCAAATCCCCAGAAAAAAAGAATAACTGCCAAACCAATAAAAAAATAAGAGCACAACCAATTACCGCACTCAGCACCATTTATAAAACCAATAATCGCTGCTATAAGAGAAAGCAATGAAAAAAACAATATTACGCCGGATTTTTCTAGAGCTCTGGGACTGGGCATAGTTTTCAAAAACTCAAATGAAAATTTTTAATTTTTAATTTTTAATTTTTAATTTTTAATTTTTTTTAAACGCTTCGCCCGCTGTCATCGCGAACGAGAGAGCGAAGCGAGCTCGTCGAAAAGAAAATGAAATTTTCTTTGAGAGCCCGAAGGGCGTGGCGATCCCGTGGCGCGCGTCTACTGTCATTGCGAGTCCTACCGCAGTAGGACGTGGCAATCCCAGAGTATTACCACGAGATTGCTTCGCTTCCTTCGGTCGCTCGCAATGACATAAAGGGAATCGACACTTCGCTGCGCTACGCTTCGCTCGTGTCAAAGACAAAAAAGGATTGTTGCGTTCTGTTCTTGAACCTACCTTAATATAAATTTAATTTATTTTTAATAAAAAATCAATAAACATCACTTTTTATCCAAATTTAGGATAACAACATTTTTTATATTTTTTTCCGGAGCCACAAGGACAAGGATCATTACGCCCTACCTTTTTATAAGCATTTTTTGTAGCAGAACTGACTGGCTGTGTAATTTTATTAGAAGTCATTTTAATATTGGGTTTTATCTTGGCTTTTAATATTGTATCCAATACTTTTTCCTCAAAATCCTCCAAAAGTGATTGAAACATTTTATGTCCTTCTGTTCGATAAGCAACCAAAGGATCAATCTGACCATAAGCCCTAAGCTGTACACTGTCTCTCAATGTCTCCATATCTTCAAGATGTTGCATCCATAATGTATCCAGGGTATTAAGCATTATAAACTTTGCCACTTTGAAAAAATTTTCTCCAAGTTCTTTTTCTTTTGCTTCAAGGGCTTTTTTTTCTTCCGGCGTTTTTGCCATCTCCAAGATTTGAGATTTTAAATTTGATGAGCAAAAAGAAGTTTGCTCCCCCTCTTTTACATCTCTTTTTGCTGTTGCAAAACTCGATTTTTCAGATTCTTTAAGTATCTCTCTCCTTTTTTTGTAAATCTTTATTCGTTGTTTGTTTAATACATCATCAAACTCTAAAAGATGTTTTCTAATATCAAAATTATACCCTTCAATTCTTGCCTGAGCCGATTCAATAGCTCGAGAAATCATCTTGTTTTCAATTGGCATATTTTCAGGAAAGTCAAAACGCTCAAATACTCTTTTTATAGTATCGCCACCAAAAACTCTTACAATATCATCTTCCAGAGAAATAAAAAATTGAGAAACTCCAGGATCTCCTTGCCGACCAGCTCTTCCCCGTAATTGATTATCAATCCGCCGCGCTTCGTGCCGTTCAGTTCCAATCACACAAAGTCCCCCCACTTTTTTAATCTCTTCTGCTTCTTTTTGATCTGGAGGATTTCCTCCTAAAATAATATCTACCCCCCTACCAGCCATATTGGTTGCCACTGTCACTTGTCCCCTTTTTCCTGCTTGCGCAATAATAGCTGCTTCTTTCTCGTTATTTTTAGCATTTAAAACTTCATGTGATATTCCCTCTGCCTTTAGCAATCGTGATAAATGTTCATTTTTATCAATAGAAGTAGTACCAATTAGAATGGGTTGTCCTTGGCTATGTCGATTTTTTACCTCTTCTACCACTGCTTGATATTTGCCTTTTTGAGTTTTAAAAATTTTATCAGGCAAATCCTTTCTAATCATTGGTTTGTGAGTGGGAATCATTACTGTATCCAGTCCATAAACCTTTTGAAATTCCTCAGCCGAAGTAACGGCAGTACCTGTCATTCCAGCTATTTTTTTATACATTCTAAAAAAATTCTGAAAGGTAATAGACGCCAGGGTCAATGACTCTGCCTGAACAGGAACACCTTCTTTTGCTTCAATGGCTTGGTGTAGTCCTCCAGACCATCTCCTGCCAGGCATCAATCTGCCCGTAAATTCATCTACAATAATCACCTGATTATTCTTTACAATATAATCTCTGTCCCTTTTAAACAGTGCCTCTGCTCTTAAGGCTTGCTCTAGATGGTGAAGATATTTTATCCCTCGCTCCTCATAAATATTCTCTTTTCCTAAAAGCTTTTCAATTTTATTAATGCCTTCTTCGGTCAATGTTACTGCTTTTCTTTTCTCATCAACTTTAAAATCGATCTCAGAATTAAGCTTGGGAATAATTCTGGCAAATTCTTGATACCACTTTGAACTTTCAGTATCAGGAGCAGAAATAATCAAAGGTGTTCGGGCCTCATCAATTAAGATTGAATCAACCTCATCAATAATGGCAAAGTGATAAATATCTTCATCATTCTCATTGTTGCGTGACTGAACCAACTGGTCCATATTATAAACCATATTATCTCGCAAATAATCAAATCCGAATTCATTATTGGTGCCATAAGTAATATCAGCTAAATACGCTTCTTTTCTCGAAACGGGCCTTAAAAAATCTTCAACCACTTGAAAACTACCCAACTCATCTCTAATTTTATCTTTTTCCTCTGCAGATTTTTTATACTCTGGATCATATACAAACGACTGTTCATGATTTAAACAGCCAACAGAAAGTCCCAAAAAATGATAAATTTGTCCCATCCAAACTGTATCACGTCTTGCCAAATAATCATTTACTGTAACCAAATGACATCCTTTTTCTTCAAGGGCATTTAAATATAGAGGCAAAGTGGCAGTAAGAGTTTTTCCTTCACCAGTTTTCATTTCTGTAATCTTGCCCTGGTGCATCGCAATGCCACCCATTAGCTGAACATCAAAATGACGTTGTCCCAAGGTTCGTTTTGCTGCCTCTCGCACTACAGCAAAAACCTCAGGCAAGATATCATCAAGAACTTCTCCTTTTTTAATTCTATCTTTAAAGTCGACTGTTTTTTCTTTTAATTTTTCATCAGATAATCTTTGAATTTTTGATTCGAGATTATTGATTTTTTCAACAATCGGCTGCATTTTTTTTAACGCTTTCTCATTTTGATCTCCAAAAATTTTAGAAAAAAAAGACATAAAAATAAAAATTCTAAATTAACCTAATAAAAATTTACAATAATTGTAATTAAAGCGAAGCAATCCCGTCCCAGAAGCCACATTGAAAGA
>ERZ795052.2850-NODE-2850-length-20046-cov-6.793057_pt1 | contig 20046 bp, 15 predicted proteins | sample MGYA00375136_ERZ795052 | MGnify/ENA primary metagenome ERZ795052 (study PRJEB30181, sample SAMN05720156) | activated sludge metagenome | isolation source: Anaerobic digester | place: Japan | collected 2015-05-26 ... | reverse complement strand
ACTACTACTACTCTTATTTATACTTTTTGTGCCTACTGACGTAGATTGTCCTGACGTCTTTTTACTCCCCACTGGTTTTTGGTCATCTTCGATAAACTCAAAATCACCATCTTCGTTTATTGTGTAATTAGTAATTGGTGTCTTACCTTTTGTAGATGTCTGAAATGCACTTTTATATATTTGCGTTGTGCTATATACAGGATTGCCAGATTTATCAAGGATAGGTGAGTTTAAAACTCCTTTTTTAGTTAATGCACCCGTATTTGGGTCTTCCGTAAATGTTTCAATAGATATACCTGTAACCTTACCTAATTTATTTTTAATCGGTTTAAATGCACCTGTAACAACTATCTCTCCCGTTGTTGGATGTTGAATAGTTTGGTTTGCTAATGCCATAGATGATACAGGCAATCCCTCTTGTATGCTTAGGAATAAATCGTCAACCTCTGGTGATTTTACTTCACTCATTGATTTCATAAATTGGAATTTTTGTTGCGCAAGGTCTGCCCTCCTTTTCCTGTCTGCTTGTAGATTCGCTTCTTTTACCTTTGCTAACTGCTGGTTTTCATCTACAGTTGGGTCGTAAAGTGCTGTCTTTATGTTCGCATCAAAATAATCACCTGCATCCTTTAACACTTGCTCTGGAGTAATTCGCCCCTCATTTATTGCCGATGTATGTAATGATAATGCAGATTGTAAAAATGCAGGTTTGTTCTTTAAAACAGCATCATTCGCTTCTGTAACCAAACCTTTATCATTTAACACTTTTGCGTTAGCAGTAATCAATTTCATTGTATCTCCTAATGCTTTATCTGTGCCGACAATTGAATTGTATGCTGCTTTTGGTAGGTCGATAGTAAGTTTTAATCTCTCTAACGGGTCTAAATTACGATACTCTTGTAAGGCTGTTATGCCTTTGCCTTTGTCGTATAGTTCTGTTTTGTCGGAATTTAAAGATTGAAACGCCTTTAAATATTGCTGTTCTGATGATTTACTTGCTTCTTGGAATAACTGCAACTTCTCTATATCTCCATACAAGTCTATATAAGCACCCATATTTTGTGGGTCAAAGGGATTAATTCCTTTTTTTTGAAAATCAATAGCTTTAGTTATAAGATTGTCTATTTTTTCGGTTGCTCGTGGTAAATCCGCATCCCAAATTTTAGACTTTAACCCAGCTAAATTTTGATAAAATTTTGTAGCATTTTCTTGTTTCTGCTTATCATTTAATAGTTTAGATTGGGCTGCACCTTGTTTATTCCTTTCGCCGATTTTGAGTATTGTATTTATTACAGGTTGGGAGTTGTTTCCTAAAATAACTGCATCTCCCTCTCCTGCCCTTTGTGTACTTGCTATTGCGGTATTTGTCATTTATCCGTCTTTATATTATCTATTTTAAAGATTGTTATCCACTATTCCTATTTGGCGTTCTTCTGTCTTTTACCACACCTTGTGTTGCTCTTTGTGTGCCATTTCCCTTATTTTGTAGTGATAACAATAACGCCTGTATCTGTTTCATGTCATCATCCTGATTGCCACCACCGCTCGGATTTAATAGAGCTACACCCATACCTAAGTTTCCTACATCATTAAATGCGTTTGATATATTTGATATACCACTTTGCTTCAATGCTTGTGCCTGTTGCGCAGACTGTAAGTATGGTGTCATTACATTGTTTTGGAATTGGCTTTGTTCGTATCCAGCTTTCTGCCCAAGTGTTGTTAATAACTGTTGGTAGTCGTTTTGCCGTTGTTGAGCAGATTGTATGCTTAGGTCGTTAAGCTGCCTTGATGTATTGTTATTTGCAATATTGTAAGCCATTAATGCGTCTGCTCCGCTTCCTGCTGTTTGTTGTATTTTATCTATCTGATTCGCACCTCTGGATTCAATAGATTGTCGCATTTCGTCTTCACCCATAAATCGTGGGTCAAGATATTGGGAACGAACCAAACCCTCTGTTTCCTTGAATGCAGTTGGTGTCGTTTCAATAGGTCTCCCTTGTGCGTCTAATTTCCTTTGGAGTGCCTTGCCCTCTTTTAATTGTTTCGCTCCCGTAATAAGTTTCATTAAAGCACCAAGTCCGCCCATCGCAGCACCCGCTATGCCTCCACCGCCTATTCCTGCCATATATTTATTTTTTTAAAAAAGATATTGATTGTATTTAACACAAAATATTTACTATCAAAAGTAATATTTTTTTTATTACCTTTGTGTAATTACTTAGATTATTTCTAATTAAATTTTGAATATGCCGAAAAAAACTGTTATAAAAGATATAAATGGGAGGCAAAAGGCAATAAATGTACTTATGTACGACAGAGATGCCGAGATTTCATTTCATAGATACACAGATGAAGAGATTATTGAATTTAAAACACTAATGAGACATGTCGGCGGAGTGTCTATTGTCGCTTTTGAATTATTTAAAGAGGATAATGGATACACACAAAAATCCAAGAGACCTATAAAAATAGGTGATGAAGTTATAAGTATGCCTATAAGAGAGTTCTTTTTTGGTCAAGAAGGAGGTAGTGTTCGTTCCACGTATAAACAAAAGGTTTTCGCTTCGTTAAACGCTATAAATATGCAAGGAACAAAAAGCACACTCAGAACTGTTGATGTTGTGAGGCTAATAAATAAATTAGCATCTCAAAAAGAGATAAAGAAAGCGAGGACAGGCATGGGTGTAAGTAGATTTATTGTAAGTAAAAACGACCAAATTATTGACAAAGCTAAAGAAGAAGTAATTATTACTATAAAAGAAACTTTAAATAACATAAAAGGTGGATAATAATATTTTACACAAACAAGCAGAGTTTTCTCCCAAAGGGTTAAACAATGGTTTTATACAATCTATTGTTAAAATTGGGAACACCGTTCTCCCCCAACTTTCTAAAAAAAAAGAAGATAGGGAAAAACAGATTTCATTTTTAAATTATATTTTAAGTAATAAGAGAGACAGTATGGTCAGTAAATTAGGCAAAAATACTGTTAGCCATGCGGATATTTGGAACTGGAACGACACTAAATAGAAGCCTACTCTTTTGGTTTTAGCCAAAATATCATCAACTAATACATGAATATAAAATTATAATTATGCAAACTTTCATAGGTAAAATAACACATATATCTCCAATAACTGAACGAGGTGAATATAAGTCATTAAAATTTAGAGTAGAACAAGTAAATGAGCAATATCCGCAATCATGTGAATTTACAAAATCTGCAAAAGGTGATAATCGTAAGTTTATTGATGAGTTTAAAGTAAATAACCCAATAGGAAGTACTGTTGAAGTAGAATACTCTTTTAAGTCTTTTGCATGGAAAGATAAATTTATAAACGAAGTTGTGGCATGGAAAATTTATAATAAAAACAAATCAAGCCATAATAATAGCAATAGCACTACACACCATAGTAACGCATCTAAAAACGAGAATGGAAGTTGCAGTACCGATACTGACGACGATTTGCCTTTTTAAAAGTTGGTTCTACCAGAGTATCCTGCATAAATATTAATAGCGAATAAAATAACTTCTTCTTCGCTATTATTTTCTAATCTTAATAATAAGGTTTCACCCACGAGTGGGTTACCCTCCATTAATGGATTTGAAACATTAGGAGTGTTTGTGTCAAACATAAATGGTGCATAAAACGCACCGTTTTGTAATATTATCATTGAATCTGGTGTCCTACTTTCAATAGAACGGAATGAACGAGAGTTAGCTACTTTAACGTAAGGGTTGCTCCATTTCTTATTACTTTCAACACTCCAATTCGTAAATACTTTCATATCCGATGGTGCAGTATTCATTACAACGTCTAATGCTGATTTATACTGAACATCAAAGAAATTACTATACTTACTTCCTTTTTCCATTAAATGTAACTGTCCATTTATAAATGCAATATAGTCATTTTTAAGACTACCGTACATCTCTGGTATATATGACCTAAACCCAATCCAGAATCCTGTATCTATATCATAACAATTGGTGAACGGTTCTATTTTTAACTGAAAATCTGCATTGCCAAATTGCTTGAATTTTACATCATTTTCACCAATATTTGAATTTAATCCATATCCATTAAATGATGATAAACTTTGCCCTATTGTTATGTTTATAGGCTGGATACTAATATTCACTTCGTTGTTGGTTTGGTCGCTAAACCCTGAAACAACAGAACACACATAATTATAAATATCATTAGGAATCTCCGATAACTGTTTTAATAATGGTTTAAATACAGATTCTTGTAATCTTGAATTTTCATATCTATTATCAAACCCTGAAATATTACTTAATCCGTTTTGTGGTGAATATTTAAGGACAACACCAGATATTGCATCAAAAAAAATTCCTGCATTGTTTAACCTAATATAGCTTTCTGGATTTTTGCACCCTCCATCAATGTCAAGATAATAAGGTTTAATATCAAGGAAGTCATTTGTCCTAAAATGAGACACACCTCCATCGCCAAGATATGCAGTGGTTTTTCCTACAAGCCTTGTGTGGCACTTTGTTTCTTGTGCTACAAATATCAGATTTGTAAAGTCATCAATTATAGTAATTACACCCTTATCATTGTCACCAGAAACTTCTTGCTCTGCATTAAACTGACGTATAGTATTTATATTACTATCTAACAATATGTTCCCGCCAAATCGGATAATAGCAATCCTTCGTATTTGCTTATTAAAGTCGTTAATAAAGTCAACCCTACCTTTGTCGTTATCTTTTATAATATAGGTGTCATTTGGAGTCGTGTCCTCTATTATTCTTGTATGCGTCAAATACGTGTCTTCGTTTTTTGCATACATTTTTCTCCTTCTTCTGTACGCATCTCCAGTGTTTAATGCTATTTCTGTATTATTATAACTCCTTGTCGGTTTATATGGATTGTTTATTTTTATAAACTCTGATGTTTCATAAAAATTCTTTTTATTGGTTATGGTTTTTAATCGAAAAATCTCTACCACCTCACCCTGAAATATCTCTCCTAAGCTCTCTATAAGAGGAATCACGAAATAATTTCCTCGTTGCTCTTTTATTTCGACTTCTACAAAATCATGTAATGTCCCATCTTTTTTATATAAAAAACGCAACCTATCTCCTTTTTCAAAAGTCCACCCTTTGACACTATCAGAGTTCCTATCTTTATATTGAACAAAAGATGTTACAATGTCAAGGTATATTTCATTCGCATCAGCAGCACTATATGTGGTATATACTGTATCAGGAACAATAACTCCATCTACGGTTTTTTCCGCATAATTCACAACATATTTAACATCAGATATAATCATCTGAATATAATCTGAATAAACTTGGTCTTCTGTCCTTAGTATATATAAGTGTGTTGACCATATAGGAGGTGCTGTTTTTGTCTTGACCTTAACTGTGAAATATCCATCCGCCTTTGTTGTTGGGGTTATTGGGTTGCCCAATGTATCTGTCGTTATATTTGGGAAATAGTCTTGTATTGGTTCTGTTGAGAACGGAAGCCTTAATCTGTGTTTACTTTCATTTGATATAACCGTTGTTTTACGCAACGCCCTATCCATTAATGTTATTCCAAAATCGTAAGTTCCTCCATTTTTCAAATAATATGTTGACGTTAATTCATTATCTACAAATAACAATACAATATCACCAACATTATAATGTGTTGTGTTGTTATAAAATGACTGTCCCATTTTAAATGTGTATTCTTTATGTGTAAATCCGTTAATACACGAATTACCGAAAATATAAAGTGTAACATCACGTTGGTCTGCCATGTTATTTGCGTAATTTCCGTATAATACAATACTAAAATTACCATCTGCATCTGTTTTATCTGTTCTCCCTGTTTGCGAGGCGACTACTATTAAATCGCTAACACCAAAACCATCACTGTCAACCACCCTCCCTTTTATTTGAGTGCGGTAAAAACTTGATATATTTTCTGCATTGGGGCGTACAGAATATAAAACAAAATTGTGCGCTATTCCACTTGTAATTGCATAACTATTATTGGTTTCTATACTACATGTTTCTTGTTTTAACTCTGATAAATTTCCCTTTAAAACAGTATCATTATTCCACACAAAACTTGGTTCACCAATAAAACCTGACAGTACATTCCAGTTCCTATCTCGGTTTTTTGTGGCGAGTATTTTTATCTTGTTTTCAATAACAGAATTTGCCTCAAATCTTCCGTAAAAATATCCATTATGGTCAGTATATGTAAAATACTTACCGTCTGTTTCATGTTCAGTTACAGGTGTTAATGCATACATTCCGACTGTTGCCCTTTCTACCCTTATGCCGTTATAAATATCTGCCTGATTTGAACTCCTTTCATCTATAAGATATCCTTGTATTAGTGTGATTTCTTCGTCTAATGATGTTACCACATCAGCTGACCTTGCTGTGTCCTCTACTTCAAAATATGGAACACTCCCAACCTGCACACCATTTACAATCTCCACAACAACCTCTCTTGCGTTTATATCGCCATTTACCGAGTAAACATTAGTAGATGTTTTCTGGTATGCAAGACCGTTATCTATATTATACGCATCTCCTTTCCCAAGTACATCGTTATTCTGCCAACACCAATGCGAGGCAAGTCGTATAATATATTTCCCATCTGCTAAACCATCAAACGACAGCTCTTGGACAAAGGTATTTTTGTTGTCATCTAACAGTGTTACAAGACTATCAAAGTCGCTTGTTCCATCAACCAACTTTATAATATTACTCTTATCTATCTTTCTAAGCGTAGTGTTAGATTGTGTGGATATTGACATGATATCCGTACCCGCAATATATCCAATAAACCCTTTCATTGCCAATTTCTGACCAAAATTATCAAGTGCTTCTTTAGTTGCAGTTATTGGCACTCTACCTACTGGTGCTGGGTTGTTAATAGAAACACCACCCCAATAATACACGTTTGATTCCTCTTGTAGTTGCATTATAGGCATCAAGTAATCACCATTTACAAATGACTTAATTCTTATTTCCACCTTTGCACTACCATTGTATGTTTTTGATTTTTCGTTAGGATTAAACTGTACGTCTAAGTCAAAATCAAAACATTCCTCATGATAGTTTTCTGTGCAATCGCCAAGTAATAAGCGATTGTTTGATGAAGATAAAACGCCACATTGTAAAGGAACTGTATCGTATTGTTTTAGGTCGTCATACTCTCCTACTGCTGATGCGAAAATATCATTATAGAAACGATAAGCCTGTTGTCCTTTTGGTATTTGACATTGGTCTATTGTGATAAAACTATACAACTCACCATTATTAGTGTTTCTATACCCTAACATCACCTTGTCTATCAAGTGAAGTTGGTTGCTATCGTTTAGGCAATCAAAAATTTCATCTGTATAGTCAATCTCAATATAATTATATTTCTTAGCACAATCACCACTTGTGTTTATTGATTTTGACCATGAACTCCACACAGAACTATTGCCATCTTTATAGATGTACTTATACCTAAACTGCCACGTATTCCCAGATAATAAATTCCTTTTATTTTTCCTATCTCGCTTTAAAACCACTCGTGGTGCTGTGCTTGGTGGATAGCACACAAGGTCTATCTGTCTTTCATTGTGTGGTTTTGGGTAAAAGTTTTGTGCCACAATGCGTAGTTGTGGTGAAGACGTGGAAATATCACAAGACCCAGAAATTTTTTCTTTTAGAATTATTGAACAATCACAATTTTCAACCTCAAAATATTCGCTTATTAATTGGTTTGAGGCTAACAACGTTCCGTTATTACCTGTGAACAAACTAACAGAAACTCCGTTGTGTTTAAAGTTAAGAATATTAAAGTTTAATATATCATTGTCAACCTGCTGTATCTCCCATTTCTTTTGCTTTTTATAATCAATAGCCCAATCTATATTTAAAAATCTTGGTGAGTTATACCTATCTGTCCAATACAAATACTTATCCATAAGGATTTTTGCTTTAGCACCTGCTATTTTAAAGTGCTTGTGAAACCCAAGTATAACATTGTCTGGTGTGTCTTTTATTAATAATTGTATTGGATTATCGAATGTGGGATTGTAAATATAAATACCACTTTCATTATTACTATTCCAATTGAAAAATATAATAAAAGAACCTGAGTTATTTTTTCTTGTGCCTAAACATGTGTTTTCACCATTTGGTAATAAATTATTGGGAACAAATAGTGTGCCTTTGATATTCGTAAACGCACCTTTCGTGCTTTCATCTCGTTTCCCTATTCTACCATTAAGAATATACCTTGCAGCACCATCTCTGATGTATCTTACCTCTGTGTCGGTGTCCTGAATCTTTGGTAATATTTTTTGGCTATATCTGTGTCTCATCTTTTAATTATCTACCTAAATTTCCAGTATAAATATGCATCATTTCCGCCTTTAGCATATCTAAAATACCTTTTAATACCTCTTGCGAAGTTAACAATTTTGCTTGTCTTTTATACTCCTGCCACTTTATTTGTACCATAGATAATGATGATGGATTATTCAACTCTATCTGCCATTGAATATACGCCTTTATTGCTGCTTTTAATATTATAGGTACTTCTGTTTGCCCTGTTTCTGAAACACCAGAACTTTTATATTTAAGTATTATTTTTTCAGCATACAATCCACACGTTGAACTTAAATAAATCCTGCCATTGTGAATTTTATATGCTCCAATAGTGGTATATGCAGGGAACGTAGGAATAGCATCAAGGCTACTGTTTTTATATTCTATCCCGTTCCAGTTGTAGTAACTATTAAATGAATTAGGAATAGCATTACATCTAAAACAGTTTAATGTCGTTTTAAAAACCTCATCTGCATTTTTAATTTCACCACACCCACATTCATCTTGACAATCACCTATTATTGATATAATCCTTTCATTTTCTGATTCTGTAACAGGTATTGTATATGAACAAATATTTGGAGATGGGTTTTCTTCGCTTTCATGTGGAACTAAAATACTATCTCCATTAGGGTTGTTAATGTCGGAAGTGTAAGTAAATAATGCGTCTCCACTTCCTTTATTTACAATGCTATACAATATTTTTTTTGAAATATTTGCGTTACTGTCGCAACAAAAATTATCCTTAAACTCCCTTATGCATAAGGTGTCATCATGGTCTAATTCTACTATTCTACCATTTATACATATACCTAATGCAACAAACTTCATGTAATCGTCTGGAAGTTTAGCACTGTGTGAGTTGGTATCTATATCAATCGCCACGCTTCTTACTGAAATAAACCCTTTTGAATTTAATTCACTCAAACAATCCCTACCGTATAAAATATACTCTAAAAGATTGCTCTCACTACTATCCCTTTTAGAGATAGATATTTCACTCGCTATTTTATGTAGATTTGTTGTAACCATTATACTTTATCATTTCTTCCATCAATTACTTTATCCTCTGTCGTTTTAGCTTCAGGAACAAACCATTTGTAAGCTTCCTCTAATAGTAGATAATTTAATTCTGGCTTTATTGTTATTTTGTTGTTTGGGTTGAAATTATGTAAAGATACACTTTGTACTAATCTAACACGTAATTCATTCACGCAATCGTCTAAATTGAAAAATACAAGTCTATGCCCATTTGTACAACCCTCAACATACTCATAGGTAAATAAATTACCCGTTAACTCACCCAATACATTTACTCTATTAAATGCCTCTATTTGCCCAGAATCAACATATACAAACGTTACAAACCTATCTTTCACATAAGATACCTTTGGCAATACTGTGCCATTTAAAAACATTGGCGCATTAGGCAGTACTAAATAACTTTCTTTGTCGCCTTTTACAACCTTTGCTGTTATGGTTGTAAACACAGTAGCATCTGTTACTGACTTTTGTAGTTGATATAGTTTTATATAGTCATTCTGTATCAATACAGGCACTAACTGCTGTAAGATAAAATAAACTTCTTCCTCTTGTATAGATAAATCAGAGGATATATCTCCCCCAGCAATTTTTCTTCTTACTATTTCTGCTGCTTCTTTATATGTCATTAGCTACCTGTGTTTAATCTGTTCTCTGCAAATTGAATATCAGATGTATCATCTATGTATAATCCATACTCCTTAACCATGCGTGATACTATCTCCGAAATTAAGGTATCATCCCATTCTGGGTTTACACTCGTTAGTGGATTATATACAGGTGCATCATTAATTATTGTATAACCCCAAATTGGTGTTATAGGTTTTTTAAGGTATTCAATCCTTATATTGTCAGCCTTTGTAACAGGAAAATAAACTTTCCATCCATCATAAAAAGGACAATAAATAGCCTTTTTAATTAAACTGCTGTTTACACGATTTGTCCACTTGTTTTCTTCAATAAAATCTAAATCACCAAGCAATTTTATGTATTCGTCTTTTATATCCTCACTATCTTTAGGCACACAACCACATGACTTTAGAGAATTTATCAAATCGCTATTATCTTTCTTTACTATTGTGGTGTAATATACAGATGTTTCATACAGTAAGTCTTGTGGCAATTTATCATTTGGTATAAAATCCCAATTAGATAAATTTATGTTTTTACTCTTACGAAATGGCTTTAAGTCATCATGTATCTTCTTTGTCCTTGCGTAAGCAATATTAGGCATTCCTGTTGAGAACTCAATCCTTTCTGGAAGTCCAAGCCTTTGCTTAAATAAGCTAAAGTGAGCATTTACCAACCATGTATTGAATTTATCAATAGTATAACCACCTTGTTGTGGATAGTTGATAAGTGCATCGAAGCTCTTTTTTATATCGTTTACATTTGCCATTACTGTTTTTTATACATAAATGATATATGAAAAAGTCCTACTGATGCATTCTCCTCCAATACCACCTTATTAAATCCTCCTGAAAAAGAACAAAATTTAGTGGTTACAGTATCTGGATTAAACGCTTCAACCTTAAATGTCCCAAATCCCTCAGGCAGTCCTGTTATTATATTTACAGGTGCAGTTATAGGTGCTAATGGTGCACCAACTACTTCTATGGCTATTGTTCCGTCATTATATTCTCTTGCTAAAACAACATAAGCGTTTAACGATGGGTCAACCGTTATACTTGAAGAAATGTCAATATATCCATCAATATTAATATTATTCACTGCTGTTTCTAATGCTAAAATATCTGCTGTGTTATCAGCAACAGCATCCATAAATTTTTGCTTCTTATCTACTTCGGTGTCATCTCCGTCAAAACCAAAACTTACGGGTGGTGTTGTTCCATCAAACCATGATATTGCCACATCGTTTAACGAAAATGGGTCTTCACGTTCAAATGTGACAGTTCCGCATAACGCACCTGTACTTGACTGTGTGGTTATACTTTGCTCTATTGTAAAGTTATCCCAATCGTTTGCAATTGGAATTGGTGATGTCCATATTGTCGGAGCGGAAGTCATTGTGCCTGTTACTGTATAAGAGTGTAAGATAACATTAGATGAGTTTCTTATCGCAATAATATATGTTTCTCCAGTTAAAACATTTGCACCAATATCAGATAAGTTTGTAATTGCAATCTGCAAGTTAGAGCCAACAGAATATGCGTCTGCATTATAATTAGGTGTTACCGTAGAACAACTTACAACAGGCGTATCGGTAACTGTTATATGCCATACTGCTGTTGATTCTTGTAGGTTTGCATCTGTTATCTTATATGTTATGGTGTCATTACCAAACCAATTTGTATTCGGAATATACTTTAATGTTTTTCCATCTGCTAATACCGTTGCCACTCCATTAGTGCCATTTGTAACGATTGTAACAACAACATCTGTGGTGAAAAAATCATTTAATGTTACCAATTTTTCTACTGTCGTATTCTCTTGAATAGTAGAATAATCATCATGCGCCTCTGGTGGTGATTGAATTGCCGTCTTTAACTCACACAATAAGTCAATAATATACTGCTTTTTCTGTGTGTCTGTGCCTGTGGGAAACCCTACAAGGCAAGTCGTTACTAACCCAGCAAACCAGCTTTGATTTAAAAGTGTATTGTATAACGTTTCTAAGTTTGTAATATCAGTATTTATACTGTCTAAATTATTGGTTATATTGGTATTTATAGAATTTATGTAATTATAAATAGGTGTTGGGTCGAATGCACTACCACCAGTACTACCACACACTCCTGTTACCCATATATCTTCTCCACATCCAGTACAACCGCAATCGCAATCACCAATAATGTCTTTTATTTTTGAAATATAACTTTCTGAATTTTCACTTGTCCCACATGCGTTATTTAATGTCATTATGGTATAAAGGAGTGTCACCTTGTTTAACATCTTTAATAATCTTTCTGACTCATGTTTATCCTTTCCACATGCCTCTTGATATTTTTTATAAAGATTATTAATTCCGCACTTCACATCGCATAAAGAAGCGCAATCCACCACAAAAGATTCTCTCCCTACAAGAGTATATCTTACGTCAAATGTTCCAAAATTAAAGTCTCTTGTTGTGCTTATTTGAGATACATACGTTCCGTTTGCTAATTGTTCATCTGTATAATCAGACAACCCTGTTTCGATATCTGGCGTATTTGTCTCCGATGGATAGTTTATGATATGATCGTAATCAACCTTCACACTTTCTCCATAACTCGTAATGTCTGTACTTCTAAATTTTGCACAAAAACAATCTGCATATTGCTTGATTTTTATTTTTGGCAAAACAAGTTTTATGTCTTTTTCAAGAGTATATTCAAATGTTTCTCCTGTGCCTACATAATACCACTTAATATTAACCTTGTATATGCCATTTATAAAGCAACTGTGTGAATCTTGTAAGAATTTTACAATAGCATCATCAACGTCTTTATATTCAAATGGTGAGGATGGCGTTAAATCGTTTGATATATTAGGTGTGTTAAAATATGATGGACTATATAATAACCCTATCGGAGTTATTATCTGAACCGTCATAAATACATCGTTAGGATTTAATCCAAGTGTGGTATAATTTGTATTATCCGTAATAATTATATTATTCGGTGTTTCAACAACTAATTTTATATCAATATCTAATGTTGGTTTTTGCATTTGTGTATTTTTAGTTTTAAAAAAAAATAGCAGTACAAAACATTTTTCATACCGCTATTCATTCAAACAATGTAGAACCATTACTTAATCAATCAAGTCGGTTAGTTTGGTTTTCCATTCTACATCTGTTTGTAAATAATGACCAAGCAATATTGCCCTTACGGCTTCATTCTCTGTCGTTGTTTTATAAATGATTTCTTTTGTAAATCCTTTTTCAGATAAAGGTTGAAATGATTTTGTGTCTTTATTATACCCAATAATCTTATTGTTTAGGCATTTTTCAATAATGTCCATAATTGATTTTTCAGGCAATAATAAAGAAACAAATCTACTGCTGTGTGTTGGACTGGTAAGGTAAGATTCAAGCAAATCAACGATTTTTTCTTTACCGTCATCCATCTTTGACAATCCATCTACTGTTTTGTAGTTTGGATTCAAGTGTGAATCTTTGGCTATATTTAATAAAACGGAAAATCCATCTATTGATTTTGCCATTTCACCAATTAATCCAACATATTTAGTGATTTGCTTTGCAGATAACACACTATTACTCACATTTACCACCTTTGAAACGTCTTGCATCTCCAATCTATTGTCTAATGAGAATTTCTCCACATAAGATAGATATCTAATTAAATTAAGATTAGATACGGAATCTCCATAAATTAATTTTTGTCCTGAAACAAATTTTATACGTTGCAACTTTGGTTCTTCAAATTTTCCTTGTGCATTTTTGTACATTTCTGCTGACTTTAAAATATCGTCATTCTTCTTGTACAATAACTTGTGTGCTTTCAATCCATCTCCTGCATCAAAAACCAACTCAACACACGATGGAAAACTTATATCGCCTTGTGCGTTTCTCTTGTCTTTAGCATCAGAGGCAGCCATATCATGACCGCCACTGATTTTAAAGATGAAAGGTAACTCTGGGTTTTGTTTTGCCAACTCCACCCTTTTTTCAATAGCTTCAATTATATCTTTCATACATTTTTTTTTATTACATTTACATTAATGACTACGATATAGTAACAGGTTGTAATATAACACATTCCGAAGCTAATGGAGATACAACCGTAAACTCTGCCAAACGTCTTGTCAACTCGTAGTCGCAAACTCCGCTTTGTCTTAAAGCAGCACCACCGTCAGAAGTCATGTAGTTTTCATCACGAACTCTACCATATTTGTCTTTTTTGAACAATACAGAAATTGGGGGTGATGTAACAATAGAATCTGTTTTAATATCTTTTACTGTCGCCATTTTTTCAGGGATAAATACCGCTGTGTTTGCATATCCAATACCCCATTGGTTGAAGTCGTTAAACATTGTAAATGGAACAATTTTAATATGTACACCTCGAACCTCTATTGCTCCAGTAGTAAATTGGAACTCCATTTGTCCATTTGACCCCATTATTGGTTCAATACGAATATTATCTTTCCAGTAGTTACCAGTAGCAGGTATAGAAGATTGGATTTCACCATATATGTCATGACCAGCCAATAAAATACCAGAGTAAACACCGTTTTGAATACATGCATCTACTAATGGTTCAATTGTGTTAGCAAAAGAAATAGAACCCGGAGTTGTTAAAATTTGCAAACCACCATTTACTGCAATTGATGGAATAATACCATTCGCATTTCTTGTATTATGTGATGTTGACAATGTTGCACTTGTGTTTGTTTCTTTTTGACCAAAAGCAACTTGTGCATATAACTTATTACGGAACTCATCCCATAATTGCACATCAGCCATAGTAGCAAAAATTTCTACATTTTGACCGTTTGCATTCGTAACCTGAACTTTGTCGTTAAGGCGTGTAGAGTTAGCTGTTCCAGATACTTTTGTGTATTCGTCAACAATAGTAAAACCACACTCAAAGATATTTGGATATGCTTCTAATAATGCGTTATCAGGACAAGACATCTCCTCTTTAGTGTTTCCGACAAAGAATAACTTCTCATTCGTGGTGAAATTAGGAACTGCTTGCTGTGAAACAGGTAATACGATTATAACGTTAGCATTAGCAGTACCTCCATCAGCACCAGCAGTCATTGCTGCACCATTTGCACGTTTACCTAAAACGCTTAATCCACTACCTGTACCGTTATCTAAGCCGATAACACGAACTTGGAATCTTGTTTCGCCAATTTCTAAAACGTCATTTAAGTCTAAAATCATACCAGATGCAAGTGAAAACTCTGCTGGTAATGCAATTTTAACCGCACCACCCGCTGTTCCTGTCGCTGTTACTGTCGCATTAGTGATGTATTTCTTCTTCTTTTCGTCAATAGAATAACCAACTTTTAATGCTTGTGTAGTAGAAACATTAACCATACCAAGATAACGTAAAAACGACATCAAATCCTTATTTGGTGCTGAAATATTGTTTTTCTTGTAAGAATATAAAATTTGGTGCATAAACAAACGTCTTGCAAAGTCGTCTGAAATATTTGATAATCCTAAAGTACCATTTACGGTGATAGAATCACCATAGCGTTGCAATTCCGTCATGATTGCATTTGTGTTCCCTGTAAATAGGGCGTTTAAGTCTGTTTGTTGAGAGATTAACATGATTGATGTTTTTAAGTTTTTTAATAATTTAGTTTAATGCTAAGACCTTACCATTCGAGCCATTCTTACCTCGCCAGCTTGGGTTTTAGCTTGTCCACCAACATTATTGTACACATTATCAGCATTTCTAATCGCCTCAATAGACTTCTGCTTTATAGTATTGTTTACAAATTCGTTAAGGTGAGTGTCTTGATTTTTTAAAATATACAAGGCATTCAGTATTTCTTTTGAAGATACACCCTTTAAAACCGTAACACCTTCATCAAATCCATCAACTACCCCTGAAAAGAGAATGTTATGTGACAAATCAGATAATTGTGCTTTATCATACGGCTTGGTTATTCCACCATTGGCAATATCTCCGATATTATAATTTTCAAATGAATTTATTTCATCCTCTAATGTTTTATGAAAGTCATTAATAATTTCTTTATTGAAAGGTGTGTAAGGTTCTTGTTTCGGATTGGATTTAGTAAGTTCAATTTTTTTATTGTTTAAAAACTCCTTACCAGACTTTATCGCCTCATCACGATTCTTTAAAACACTAAAATATTTTGCTGTATCAAACTCTTTAAGGTCGTCTAAGTTCTCTCCAATCCCATAATTTGTTCGTAAAAACAATTCCAAATCATCCTCGTTTTTAATGTAAGGATTTGCTTGTTTTACCGCATCAATAATCAAATTATCTTCTGGAATAGCATCAGGATTTATATTGATAGCTTCTAATGCTTCCCTAATACCAACACCCTCTTTCATATATTCCGCAACCCTTATCAAGTCTGGATTTTCCATTATGTGTTGAATAGATTTTGTCTTATCCAATAACGAAACATAATCATTGTTGGCTGATTCAAATTTAGCCTTGTAGTCATTTATAAGATAATCCTCATCTATATCGCGACCAAATTTATCCTTAGCAATAGCAAAGAAATCTAACGATGTATCCGTATTTACAACATCTACAACTTGTGCCTCTCCTTGATTTTCTACTAAATTCTCTATTTCAGCCATGTGTTTAAAATTAGAATTAATCTAAATAATACCACAATATTAATGAAAAAATATTACATGTGGTAGTGTTTTTTGTTTTTTTTTAAAAATAATCCATAAATGTAAATTTTTCTCCGTCACCATTGTTGTTTTGAGTGTTGTTTTGATTAGTTTTTACCTCATGTGATAATGTCGCATTTTGTACATTATCACCAATAGAGACTGAATTCAATACCCCTTTAATCTCGTTCAAAACCTTCTGTTTTTCTATTTGTCCTGCATAAATTTTAGTAGAGTTAATGCTTTTATGACAAGCAAGAATTTGTGCAGCATGAATCCCATGTTTTTCCACAATGTGCTGTAAAATCCCATGCCTAAAACTATGTGGAGTTACTTTTCCCTCAACCCAAACATTGGCTTTTTTCATGTACATTGTTGTTATTTTCCTTATGCCTGAATTACTCAATGGTTTATCCCTAATCCCAAAAACATACCAATCAGAATCTATTTCAGTAAATTTAGTATTGGCTTTGCAATACATTTTCCTGTACTCATGCTGAAATATCTCTAACAACCCACACGATTCATCATTCAACGGAACTGTGTCTTCCCTAAGTCCTGACCCTTTTAACTGAACAGTCATCTGAAACCCAGTTTTTAACTTGTACTGAAAATCTCTCCACTTCAAACCCCTTAAGCTCATCTGCCTTACACCTGAAACAAAAAGCAAATAAATAATCAGATAATGCTTTTTTCCAGAATATGTCGAAGTATCAATACCCCTTAAAATCTTTTGCCAATCTTCACGCAATATAGGCTCTCGCTTAAATTCCGTAACAGCCGTGTTCCTAAACGATTTTATCCCAACAGCTATATTCTTGCAATTATACCTCGTGAGAACTTTGTATAAGTTGAAAACACTAAACAAAAATCTATTCTTGGTACTCGTGGCGTACCTCTCATTCTTTAACCACTCCTTGTATGCTAAAAGTTGTCGTGTGGTTACATTTATCGGACTCTCGCCATTTAACCAATTCAAATAAAGCTCAATCCCTGAACGATATAAAATTGCACTATTAGGCTTTATATCCATCTCATCAACTAATCTCAAAAAATCATTCTGATTCCATAGGCTTAAATCCACTTCCTTTGTGTCTAAAATAATAGCCTTGTCTTGTCTTGGTTTATACTTACCAAAATACAAAATTTCTTTACTCTCATTCATAACTTATTTTTTTAGTTTTTTTTGACCATTCGCATTTTTGTCGCACTTATTTTTATTTATTTATTTTATTTTATTTCCTTTCCTTTCCTTTATAGCATTGCGTTCGCATTCGCACGTTTTATAAGTCGCTATTAATCACACATTTACAACGTTTACTTAAAGTGCGACAACCGTGCGAACGATTTGCGAACGATTTGCGACAACTTTTTTCGCACTTTTTTCGCACTTTTTTCGCACTTTATGCGAACGCTATGCGAACGCTATGCGAACGCATTCGCAACATAAAAATACACCCCTTTTTTTACCAAAAATACACCCATTTTTATACCCTTTTTTTTATCGCTTTTTATCTCCTAACACAACAATTATATACTCCTAAATTTTACATCTTTACCAGTTTAATTATAGGTCTGTTTTTTGCATATTTTCACAAACCATTAATACAACATTTTTGCTCCATTTTTTAACAAAAAACAATAACCAAAAGTATATAGCATTTATAAAAACCATAACACAATAAGAACTTCTGATAACAAAAAAAACAATACTTAAATTATAAACAATCTTCCAAATACAACAATCAACGCCAAATCTTTATAACAAACATTAAATTATAAAAATAAACACCTTTAAGAACCAAAAGATTAATTAATTTAAGTGCATCAAATTTAATTATTTTATTTCAATACTGCAAAAAGTAGCGCAAATAATTGCAAAAAATACCTAATTTTAGGTAGTGTTTGCGGTTTTTATATCATAGAGGTTTGTAGTGCGTAAGGCATACTATATATTTACATATAGATGGACATGGGAAACGTGGATCTTAACAATGGGTGGGTGTGACAGAAAATATTTTTTTTTAAAGCCTCGTTCTACACTAAACAATAAAAGTGTCTTACTCTGGAAATAAGTATCTTGAAGTATTTTTAAAAGTAGCGCAAATTAACATTTGTGCTACTTTTGGGCAAACTTTCAATAATTATTGAAAGTTCTGAAAGTTCAGAAAGAAAAAGTTCCTATTAGTCTACTAAGTTGGTAGACTATATAGACTAATAATACTGAATAGTCTACTAAATCGGTAGACTATATGGAGTATTCGGTTTGACATAGTACTGTGTAATTTTTTTTTACTAAAATAAAACAGGCTATATATTATAATATTTACATATAATAATACAGTAGATATTTCAATATTAGAGGTTAAACAGGCACTAAATTACTACTTATTATAATTTATAATCATTCTAAATAGCGTGAAACTACCTTATTTTATTGGTATTTTGAAACATTAGATAAATTCTATATGTTAAATTTTAAATTAGGTGTTGCGAATTAAAATATAATAATGTAATTTTACAACATCAAATAATTAATCAATTAAAATAATAAACGAAATGGAAACTTCAGCAACAACAACAATCGAAAAAGTTCTTGACAATGCTTTTGTAGTTAACAGGAAAGGAACTAAGCATCGCAACGAATTTTCTTACAACACTTTTGAACGTCCAATCACTCATTTAGATTTTTTTCAACTATTAGCCAACTCAGACATTAACCTTAGTTCATTTGAATTAACCAAATATATGTGCCACATTAAGGCTACTGATTATGTGAATAATTGGAGAAGCGATGTAAAGTTGGTTGTATCTTCTTCATCTGCTTGTATAGTAGTTAAGAGTGCTGAACATCTTAATATCGCTCTTGATTATAATAAGTTTGTTAATATGTTTAAATGGTTTAAAGATGAGTTTTTATTTAACACAGACTTTGGCGCATTAGCCCACAGTGATAACTATTACAACATCAAATAAATATTACTTTTAGAAATTAAATAACAAATAAAAACAACATTATGAAAACTTACATCACAGGCACATTAATAGGACTTATCGTATCTCTATTATTATGCGCACAAATCAATTATTTAACGGCAGTTAAAATATGCAGTCAAACAGACGGCAGCGATATAGAAATTGAAAACGTTATGTCTAAATATGGTTTTACGATTGATGCAATGGACTGTAATACACCAACATTGAAGACAAAAATAAAAGCATTATTTGTAAAATAAAAAAGCGCACTCCGGCAAGAGTACGCCAAACGATAAAAAATTAACCTTTCACAATTAAAATTAAATCTTATGACAAATTTAGCAAAAAACAACGGAACAAACAAAAA
>ERZ795052.2847-NODE-2847-length-20078-cov-7.793937_pt1 | contig 20078 bp, 18 predicted proteins | sample MGYA00375136_ERZ795052 | MGnify/ENA primary metagenome ERZ795052 (study PRJEB30181, sample SAMN05720156) | activated sludge metagenome | isolation source: Anaerobic digester | place: Japan | collected 2015-05-26 ... | reverse complement strand
TTAAAACTCGTATAAAATAATAGAAGAAGAGAACATTTGGAGGTGCCATATTGTGAAAAAGTTTTACATAACAACACCCATTTATTACGTTAATGCAGAACCACACATCGGTAGTTCGTATACTACGATTATGGGCGATATAATCGCAAGATATAAGAGGATGATGGGATACGACGTCTTTTATCTCACTGGAACAGATGAGCATGGTCAAAAAATCGAACAAGCGGCAAGGCAAAAGGGGATTGAACCTAAGCAATTATGTGACGAATTAGCTGGGAAATTTAAACAGCTTTGGAAAGACCTTGGCATAACAAACGATTATTTTGTCAGAACAACCGATGAGTCACATGTGAGGACAGTTCAGTATTTCGTTTCGAAGATGTTGGAAAATGGTGACTTATACAAAGGTACATACGAGGGATGGTACTGTGTTCCTTGCGAGACTTACTGGAATGAAGACGAACTCGAGATGGATGAGCATGGCCATAAAATATGCCCAACTTGCAAGAGAGAAGTTCAACTCATAAAGGAAGAAAATTACTTCTTCAAACTTTCAAAATACAACGAATCGCTTTTAAAACTGTTCACCGAGAATCCAGAATTTGTTGAGCCGGATTTCAGAAGAAATGAGATGCTCAAGATTCTGGAATCTGGTTTAAAAGATTTATCCATAACGCGAACAACACTAAAGTGGGGCATTCCGATGCCAGATGACCCACAACATGTGATATATGTTTGGGTTGACGCCTTGATAAACTATGTTTCAGCCATCGGCTATCCTGATAATTTAGAGACGTTTGAAAAATGGTGGCCCGCCGATTTACATTTGATAGGCAAGGAAATCAACAGATTCCATAGCCTTATTTGGCCTGCCATGTTAATGTCTGTGGGTTTACCTTTGCCTAAAAAGGTATACGCACACGGTTGGTTGACTGTTAATGGACAGAAGATAAGTAAATCTCTGGGAAATGCAATAGATCCGAGAGAATACATGAACAAATATGGGAACGATGTTGTCAGATACTACCTTGCACGAGATGTAATGTTTGGTAGAGATGGTGACTTCTCGGAAGAGAACCTCATAAAACGATTGAATTCTGATCTGGCAAATGACTACGGTAATTTACTACACAGAACGCTTGCAATGATCAAGAAGCACTTTGATTCAAAGATACCGGAGATCAAAACATTGGAAGACATCGATAGGAAACTCTTAGAAGAATACGAAGAAACCAAAAGAACTTACATAGAGCTTATGGAAAGATACAAAATCACAGATGCGTTAGATCACCTGTGGCAGTTCATATCTTCACTCAACAAGTATTTTGATGAAACAAGACCGTGGACGTTGGCGAAAGAGGGGAAGATGGAAAGACTTGGCACAGTTTTGGCAATCGTGACAGAGAACATAATGAAAGTTGCGACGCTTGCATCCCCAGTTATGCCCAATTCTTCTGCAGAAGTTTACAGAAGACTTTCCATGGAACCTGTGTTCACTGATCATGTATTGGAAGGGTGGAACAACCTAAAGGGGAAGAGCATTATACATGGCGAGCCACTATTCAAGAAGATGGAAAAGATAGAAAGTGAGAAGACGAACACGGAGGTAGATAAAATGGAAAAACTGAATAACAAACCAGAAGAAGAAAAAAAGCTGGAAGTGAAAGAAACAAGCGACAGTAAGGCTGAAAATGTGGTAACAACGGAAGAATTCTTGGATATTGACACATTCAAAAGGGTGGACCTCAGAGTTGCCAAGATACTTGAAGCGGAAAGAGTACAAAAATCTGAAAAGTTGGTTAAATTGCAGATCGACCTCGGCGAGCTTGGTAAGAGACAGATAGTTGCTGGAATAGCACAATACTATAGCCCGGAAGAACTCGTCGGTAGATTGATAATTGTTGTAGCAAATCTTAAGCCTGCAAAGTTGATGGGCATAGAGTCGAGAGGCATGTTATTGGCAGCAAAGAAGGATGGTCAACTCAGATTATTGACAGTTTCAGGGGACATAGAACCTGGTGCAAAGATTTCCTGACAAATTAGCACAAAATTTCAGCTTAGCACACATTGACACATGCGTGTTATCAAAAACATAGAAAAATATTGAAAGTGGTAGGGAGGCATAGTAATGAGTGATGAAATAGATCGCGAGCTTAATCGCGGTATGAACAATGGAAATGAAGGGGCGACTGAGAATCCATCAAACGCAACGAATGTAATCGACCGTGTACTGGAAGATGAACTCGTCAAGTCATACTTGAGTTACTCTATGAGTGTCATAATAGGTCGTGCAATTCCAGACGTGCGAGATGGACTCAAACCAGTCCAAAGAAGAATCATTTACTCTATGTATGAACTTGGTCTTGCGCATAGTAAATCATCCAAAAAGGCGGCGCGTATCGTTGGTGAGGTCATGGGTAAGTACCACCCACATGGAGATGCTTCCATATACGACGCACTTGTGAGGATGGCACAGCCGTGGGCTATGCGCTATCCAATTGTTGAAGGGCAAGGAAACTTCGGTTCAATAGACAGGGACCCGCCAGCTGCTATGAGGTACACGGAGGCAAAATTACAGAGAATTGCAGATGAAATGATTGAAGATATAGATAAGCAAACAGTTAGGATGCTCGATAACTTTGATGGCAGTTTACAAGAACCAGAAGTGCTACCAGCAAAGTTACCTAATCTACTACTCAACGGTGCGAGCGGTATAGCAGTTGGTATGGCAACGAATATTCCAACACACAATTTAAACAACGTTGTAGATGCAATCATTACGTACGTCAAAAATCCAGACGTCTCCATCGAACAACTCATAGACATCATCGAAGGACCAGATTTTCCAACTGGTGGAATCATCATAGGCAAAAGTGGCATAAGGGAGATGTACATAACTGGAAAAGGTAGCTTTACCGTAAGGGGAAGAGTAGAGATAAAACACGAAAGGAAAAGAAAAAGTATAATTATCAACGAAATCCCTTACAACGTGAACAAGGCTGAGCTGATAGGACAGATAGCAAAGTTCTTGGAAGAAGAAGAAATACCTGTAAAAGACCTACGCGACGAGAGCGACAAGGACGGTTTAAGAATTGTTATAGAATTACCGGAAGATCTGAACGAAGAGGTTATACTCAACAATCTATATCAAAAGACCAACTTGCAGGTCAGATTCAATGCCAATTTCTTGGTGATAGATGGCGATAAACAGCCCCGGCTCATGAATTTGAAACAACTCATAGAAGCGTACGTAAAACACAGATTCGACGTAGTCAGAAAAAGAACCCAGTACGCATACCAACAAGACTCGAAGAGAGCACACATACTCGAAGGACTAATTAAAGCTTCGAGGGCAATCGATACTGTTGTGAACATCGTTAGAAGCGCAAAAGATGCAGCAGAGGCAGCAGCTCAGCTTATGGACATTCTGACCATGAGTGAAGAGCAGGCAAAGGCTGTGCTGGACATGAGACTTGGTAGATTAACAAGCCTTGAGACACAGAATTTGCAAGAAGAGTACAGTGCGATACTGGTAAAATTGGACAAAGAAAAGGAATTGCTGATGAGCGACTACAAAGTTTACGATGTTATAGTCAGTGAGCTTGAAGAAATAAAGAACAAGTATGGTGATGAAAGACGCACTGAGATAACAGAGTACGAAGAGACAGTGACAAAATTTGATAAGAAAGACCTCGTACCGAATAAAGATGTTGTGATAACGCTAACAAGAAAAGGTTTCTTGAAACTAATGGATGTTAATGCGTTCAGGACTCAAAAGAGGAATGGTAAAGGCGTTTTGGGCGCTAATTTGATGGAGGACGATATCATCTCTCAAGTGTTGTACACGAAACTCCACAACAAGACGTTGTTCTTTACATCGCATGGTAAGGTATACGAACTTGAGAACATAGAGGTTGAGGAAAGCAATAGGGCGACCAAAGGCAAACCAGTTACGAAGTACATAAAGCTCGATGATGGCGAGAGAGTGCTGTCGATGATCGATATTACAGATTACATTGGTGATCTATTCTTTGTCACAAAAAACGGCATAGTTAAGCGCACGAGCTTAGACGACTTTAGAAACATCAATTCAAAAGGTATTAGGGCAATAACGTTCAAAGACGGTGATGAACTCGTGTCAGTTCTTAGAGTTACATCTGATCAAAGTACAGTACTAATATCGACAAAATTGGGACTGAGCATCAGATTCGGAGTTGACGATGTACGAACGATGGGAAGAAATGCTGCAGGCGTAAGGGGCATTCGATTGAGAGAAGGCGATCGAGTGATATCGTCAACGATACTCGACAACGACAGTGGCTATATTTTGACAATCACGGAAAATGGATACGGCAAGATCACAGAAGTAAATGAGTACCGGAAGCAATCGAGAGATGGCCTTGGAATTAAGAATATAAGTGAGCTCGAAAAGACAGGCCCAATTGTGGGTGTTTCATACGTCACGGGAAATGAAGAGATCGTCGTGTTTACAAAAGATGGTGCGAGTATCAAGTTCAAGATTTCAGACATACCCTCAAGAGGGAGAGTCGCACAAGGCGTCAAGATAATTCATTTAGCTGAAAGTGATTGCATTGCAGACTTCGCTGTCCTTGGTGGTGAAGAGTAAATTTGTATCGGGAAATAGAACACACGGCGGATATTGCTTACGAAATAATCGCCAATGATACATTAGAAGCATTCAGAGATATTGTTTCTATAATAAAAGATAACACACATTACCTGGCTAAAGAGTCTTCAGAGCAAAAGAAACATTTGCACAAAAAGCTTGAAAAATGTTATAATATCATCAATGAGAATACGGGAGAATTTGATGAAGATAAACTCTTTGACGCTGTAAACGATATAATCTCACTTGTTGATAGAGGCTATTATCCATATGAAACAGATGGGTACTGTATTAGTTATATTGAATCAAGGATTTACACGGAGCTAAAGGCACTTACTTACTACAACCTAAAAATTGAAAATGTGGATAACCAATTATATGTTAGGATGGTGTTCGACGTATGAAAGATCTCACAGAAAAACAGACTTTAGTATACGATTTTATAAAAGAATATATAATGATCAAGGGTTATGCTCCTTCGATCAGAGATGTAGCAAAGAGATTCAAGATGACACCTAGAGGTGCACAGCAACATGTTATTGCACTTGAAAAGAAAGGTTACATAAAAAGAGGAAAAGGGCCCAGAACGATCTCTCTATCGGACAGGAAAGAGAGCATCATAGTGCCTGTAAAGGGAAAAATAGCTGCAGGACAAGCCATTGAAATGTTTGAGGAGATCGATGAAGAAATAGAAGTACCATTGGCTATGCTTAAAGGATACGGTGAGTACTTTGCTCTCAAGGTGCAAGGAGAGAGCATGATAAATGCCCACATAATTGATGGCGATTACGTTATATTGAAAAGACAGTACACTGCTGAAAACAACTCCATAGTCGCTGCTGTTGTTGATGATAAGATAACTTTGAAAAGGATTAACGTAAGGGATGAACAAGTTGAACTCGTTCCAGAGAATGATGCATATCAGGTTATGGTTTACGACCCGAAGAGGGTCAGAATTATTGGAAAAATGATAGGTCTCATCAGAATAACAAGTTGAGAGCCCAACCTTAATGGGATGAGGGGGAACATGCGTGAAGGAATCGAGTAAACTTGAACAGCAACTCATATTAGGCAAGATAGTGGAATTCAAAATGCCAAAAGAATTTGACTTAAACAACAGCTATGATATAAAAGAGTACATCTATACAGAGGCATTTGATAAAGGTTATATACATGTATTACTTGATTTCTCGGGAACTGAGTATATTGACAGTACTGGTCTTGGTACTATTGTTGCACTGCACAGGCAATCTTTAATGAAGGCGGGGTCCATAGCGTTTGTGAATTTTGATGAAAACATCAAGAAACTTCTTAAAATGACGGCATTAGATAGGGTTTTAAACATATTTGAAAGTGAGAAAGATGCTATAGAGTTTTTGAATAGATAGGGAGGGGATAAATTATGTACACATTCACGGAACAATTTGGGGTTGTCATTGTATCATTGGATGGTGACATCACAATGCAAAATGCAACGGCACTTAGAAATTGGGTTATTGATAACCTGATCAAAAAAGGTAAGACTAAAATAGTCTTCGATTTCACAAGAGTTAGCAACGTCGATAGCTTTGGACTCGGAACGTTTGTGAGTCTGCACAAGAGTGCCATAACAGCTGGCGGGAGTATTGCCCTTGCGAATGTAAACGAGAACATCAAGAAGCTTTTGAACATGACTGCACTCGATAGAGTTTTCAAGTCGTATGCTACTATAGCTGAAGCCGCAAATAGTTTGAAGTGAGTGATCTAAATTGAAGATAGCGATCGGTAGTGACCACGCTGCTTTTGAGATGAAAGAAAAGATCGTAGAGTACCTCCGTAAAAAGAATATCGAAGTGATCGATTGCGGTACACACTCAATAGAGAGTGTGGATTATCCCGACTATGCAAAGAAGGTTTCGAAGAAAGTTGTGGATAAAGAATGTGACTTCGGTATCTTGCTGTGTGGAACTGGTATTGGTATGTCGATAGCGGCCAACAAGATAAGGGGAATCAGAGCGGCACTCTGCATGTTTCCAGATATGGCATTATACGCACGAAAGCATAATAATGCGAATGTACTTGTGTTAGCAGGAAGACTGACCGGCATAGAATTAGCAAAATGGATAGTTGATGCATTCTTGAGCACAGACTTTGAAGGCGGAAGACACGAACGAAGAGTGAGAAAAATTGAAGAATTAGAGGAATGATAGAAGTGTCTAATAGTGATTTATTCATATGCTCGGATTTGAATGAAGATTTCATACCAACCAAAGAAATAGACAACGGACGATTCGTCAGAAATCCGGAAAGGCCGCTCAGGCTGAAGTACGTTCACAACTACATGACCAAAAGATTTGAAAGCATTTCTCCTGAAAAGTTCTCAGAGGAGTGGATATTAAAAGTCCACAACGAGAAGTACTACGAGTATATAAAAAGAAAATCAGCAGAAGTTGAAGGAGAATATATACCCGAAGTCTTTTTCGTTGATCCAATATTTGACACAGGAACGCCAATCTTGAGATCTTCTTACGATGCTGCGGTCAAAGCAGTAAATGCTGTTTTGACTTCAGTGAGTTATGTCTTAGAGAACAAGAGACCAGTTTATTCGATAAGTAGGCCACCTGGTCACCATGCGATGCGTAACTATGGTGGTGGTTATTGTTATTTCAACAATGTGGCGATAGCTGCGAGGTATTTAAACAGCAAAGGATTGAGAGTTGCCATACTCGATATAGACTTTCATCATGGTAATGGCACGCAAGATATTTTTTACGATGATCCATCCGTATTGTACGTGTCCATCCATGGAGATCCAAGAAAATTTTTCCCGTGGTACAGTGGTTACGAAGACGAGATTGGCACAGGTAAAGCAGAAGGTACCAATCTGAACATACCGTTACCCGGTGGAAGCGATAAGAGAATCTACATTGAAGCACTCAACAAGGCCATTGGAAAGATTCTTAGTTACGGGCCTGATTTTCTCATTGTTTCTTTTGGTACGGACACGCATATAGAAGACCCAGTCGGTAAGTTTTCTCTCCTTTCGGAAGATTATCGGGATATTGGAAGTTTAATCTCCACAACACTTTGTGAGAAGATAACGATGATATGTATTGTTCAAGAGGGAGGATACAATCCGCGAGCAAACTTGTCCGCTGCGAGAAATTTTCTCGATGGTTTTCTGGGCGTTAGAAGTTAGGTACATACATGTGCCAAACACATAAGTCACGCATTAATCATGTAATATTAAAGATGCATGGGAGGTAGTGCAAAGTGGCACTCAAAGAGAAGATTTTGAACGATATGAAAGAAGCAATGAAAAACAAAGACGAACTGAGATTGAGAGTCTTGAGGTCCGTAAAGTCGGCCATCGGTTATTTTGAAGTAGAGGGCGAGAAAAAGATAGCAACGGATGAGGATATTCAAAAGCTCATCTTGAAAGAAATGAAAAAGAGACAAGAATCTGTGGAAGCATATAGAAATGCGGGAAGAGAAGACCTGGCAAAGGCCGAAGAAGAAGAACTGACAATACTCCAAGAGTATGCACCAAAGATGCTCTCTCGTGAGGACATTCAGAAAATCGTCGCAGAGATAATAGAGCAAATGCATGCAACGCAGAAAGATTTTGGAAAGGTGATGAAAGAAACAATGGCCCGCGTCAAAGGTGCGGCAGATGGGAAGTTGGTAAATGATGTTGTCAAGGAGATGTTGAGTTGAACAGAAGGGGTAAAAGAAAGATATACCCAATTTTTCTCCCAAATGCAGGATGTAAGACAAGGTGCGTATTTTGCAATCAGATTATAATGACAGGTGAAACAATTCCAAACATTGCTGAACTCGAAAGTATAGACTTTTCAAACGTAGATGAAATCGCATTTTATGGTGGTACTTTCACGGGGCTGAATAAGGATGCAATGAAACGCTTGCTCATGATATCACCGGATATTCCAAAACGTATATCGACAAGACCTGACTCAATTGATGAAGAGACTATAGCATTGCTCAAAGATTGGAATGTTCAAGTTATTGAACTTGGAATAGAGAGCTTAGATGATGGAGTTCTTGAATGCTCCAAGAGGGGATACAAGGCGGAAGAGGCTTTAAAGACGATAGAGCATCTTAAAGACGAATTTGAGATAATAGCGCATCTGATGATTGGTTTACCAAACGATACACGGCAAAAGGACATAAGGACCGTACAACTTTTGCTTGATAGTGGGATACGTGTTTTTAGGATTCATCCTACGTTGGTTTTTAAAAACACTGAACTGGAAGACATGTACAGAGACGGTTTGTACACTCCATTGAACTTAGTTGATGCTATTGATACAGTTGCCGAGATGGTGGCTTTAATAGAATGCAACAATGGTCAAGTGACTAGATTAGGTTATCATGTCCCTCAATCCCAGATGGAGTATTTAATTGCGGGACCATACCATGACGCATTTGGCGATGTGGTGAGGAGCACGTTGATTAGGAAGATAATAGAAGAATTGCACATAAAGAAAGTTACATATTCTACTAAATATAAGCCTTGGTTCTATGCTCACGGGAACGCTGGGCTCCTAGTAGAACGGCAAGAAATCGAAGATGTTGACAATAGTGACGTCTTGCTCTTCGATGAGTTGAGTTATGCACAATCTCTTGAGCTTTTAATAAATCGTTTGGAGAGGAATCCTCGAATTGAGGTGATATGATGCGAGAAACAATATTTTGGGTGATATTTTCTACGGTGGCTGTTGCTTTGCTATTCACTCAAGTTTTATCTACCAGCATTTCAAAACCAAGTATACAGCCACCGGAGGAGATAAAGCAAATGCTTCCAGACGTCAGCAAATTGGACAAAAATGCATCCTTGGTTTATGAAAATTACGTGCTGACGAAGAGATTAGAACAACTATCGAACGAAAAAAAGATCATCTATGGACTAGGGGATTACACTGGTCCTCAGTTCAGCATTTCCGTTGTAAAAGAAGGGGCAAAACAAAACGCACTCCAAGAAATAATGGATCTCTTGGAGCAAACTAAGCTGAATATAAAGGCAAAAATCACCAAAGAACAATCTGATAAGTACTCTCAAACGATCGATGATATATTTGCAGCGATCTACCAACAATTATCATCATCGGAAGGCACATTGGTGAACACATACAAGATATGGCAAAAAAACAATGGAGAGCTCATGACATATTACATGCTTATATTATTTGACGATGAATATGCGATGATACTCGTTCAAAATCTTTTCTTCGATACCTTAGCGGCGATGAAAGCAGATGGGTTAGACTTTGAAAGTTTATGGACAAGTGCTTTTACCGAACCTCTTCAAAAGCAAGATATACAAAAGTAGTTTTAGTCAATGGAATGAAGTGAAATAAAATGGCGGAGGCGGTGGGACTCGAACCCACAAGGACCGTAAGGTCCACCGATTTTCGAGACCGGCTCCTTAGCCTGTTCGGACACGCCTCCGTCCAGCAAGTATAAATTATACCATAGTAACCACATTTTTCAATCTTAAATTATCTTTGAGCTTTAAGAACATTTTAAGAATTCTCGCTTAGAATAGTCTTGACAATGAGAAAGTACAAAGAGTGGGTGACAAAGGATGGACAAGGACAAAGAAAACAAATTTGCCAAGATTATGATTGTAGAAGACGATAGAAAGATTAGAAGATTGTTAGAAATCGAAGTCGAACATGCGGGATACGAGGTTGTCTCTTACGAAAATGGAACGGATGCGATTGAAAATTTTAGAGAAGATGCCCCCGACCTAATCATATTAGATATAATGCTTCCAGACATGGATGGCTATGAAGTTGCCACACAGGTTAGAAAACTCAGCCCCGATGTTATAATCCTCATGCTGACTGCCCTTGGAATGAAAAAAGACAAATTGACAGGGTTTGATTCCGGTGCAGATGATTACATGACAAAGCCATTCGACAACGAAGAATTGCTTGCACGTATAAAAGCACTTCTGAGAAGAAAACATTTGAGCATCTCTACACCAGTCATTCTTGGTCCATTGGAGATATACGAAGAGCAAAGAAGGATACTCTACAATGGTGAGGAAGTTGATTTGAGTAAAACTGAATTTGAACTGCTACTGTATTTAGTAAAGAATAAGCAAAGAGTGGTAAGTAAGGAAGAGATATTAAATGCTGTTTGGGGAATAGATTACTACGGCTCTGACAATACCGTCGAAGTTTACATAAACTACATCCGAAAAAAGCTCTCCCCTGATTTGATAAAAACAATTCGTGGAGTTGGATACAAAATAGCTGGTGACAAACTTGAAGCTGGCAACTAAGCTATCGCTATTCAACACCATAGCAGCAATTGTCATCGTAGCTGTTCTGCTCTTTTTGATATACAATTTCTTCGCAGTGTCTGTTATGAAGAGCATTACAAACGAATTCGTCAATGCAGACAAGTTTGTTACAATAATTCAGACCCCATTTGGCACACAGTACATCGTTAGAAAATGGGACATGTATGTCGCATCTAGTGATGAGAAGGCAGTCATAAATGATCCCTATGGAATAGGATACGTTGATGCACAAGGTATTAAAGAAATCTCTGACAGGTATTTTTATTTCGTCAAATTGCAACCGATTATCTTTGGAAGGGACGTAACTCCTTCGATTCTGTTCATAAGTATGTTGAGAAGAATATTCATATTTGCCATAATTATCCTAGCTGCTTCAGTGTTTTTTGCAAACTATTACATCTCTAAACGCAGCGTTAGAGACATGAAAGAGTTTGTAAATCAGATCGAAACACTTGGTGGAAAAGACGTGTCTTTCAGAGTTGCCATAAAACCCAAGAGTGTAGAAGTGGCTGAACTAGTTTCCAAATTCAATGATCTTATGGAGCGAATAGAAGCTGCATATAAGTCACAAGAATCATTTGTCTCTGCAGTCTCGCATGAATTGCGGACGCCAGTTGCAAGCTTGATGGGTTACGTTAACATGTTGAGAAGATGGGGACTTAAAGATGAAGAAATACTAAATGAGTCGATAAATGCAATAGAGGAGAGTAGTAAAGAGATAAAGGAAATTATCGAAAACATGCTTCTCATAGCCAAAGTGGAAACATTGACTAGGGAACCCATAGATTTGTTTGAGTTTACAGATGAGATCGTAAGGCAAAGATTCAAAGGTAAGGAGATCTCAATCGAAGGGCAAGGCGTAGCAGAATCTAACAAAGAAGGCCTTGGCATAATAATCTCAATACTTCTCAATAATGCATTTACCCATGGTCAACCACCTGTTGAGATCAAGATTTCGAACGATAGAATAGATGTGATAAACCATGGTCCGAAGATACCAGAAGAAGATTTGCAGAAGATATTCGACAGATTCTACAAGGGTAAAGACTCACAGGGAACTGGTTTAGGGCTTTACATAGCTAGTGAGATATCGAAGAAGATTGGAATGGAAATAAAGGTTGACAGCAACGATGAAAGAACGATCTTTTCAATTGTGAGTTGCAAAAGTGCTAAAGAAATTCCAGAAAAAAGCGATAAGTAAACGATATAGGAGGTGGTGCCGATGAGAATTGAAGGTACCAGTGCACCGAATTTTGCAATATTCACAGCTCCCGTTCAAAATCGTAGTACATCCTCTGCTTCAGGTGCTCAAGCTGAAGCTCAGGTACAAAAAGCTCAAGATGCGATGATGAGAACACTCGAGTTTGCGTTTTACAAGCAGCAAGATATGAACATGAAGCTAGTGCGTGTTGTCGGGGAACTTTACCAAGGCAAGAACTTAGATTCCATGGCATAGTTTTGAAAAATTCCATGCTAACCAAAAATCAGGTGCGGATTAATTGTCCGCACCTGATTTTATTTAATTGAATTAGAATATAATTAGATTATTTCAGTAAGCCTTTCTTTGCAAGGAAGTCTTTTAGTATTTCTTCAAAAGTTGGTTCGCCTATTTCTTGTAGTTCGTATCTGACTCTTACGGCAGGTTTGTTTATCTTCATAACTCTTCTCAAATCAATTGGTGTACCGATTACAACAACATCGGCATCTGAATTGTTTATCGTCTCTTCAAGTTCTCTAATCTGCTTATCGCCGTATCCCATTGCTGGAAGTATGACATCAAGGTGGTTATACTTGTTGTACGTTGAGACGATAGAACCAACTGCAAATGGCCTTGGGTCGATTAATTCTTTTGCACCGTATTTCTTTGCTGCCACGTACCCTGCACCGTATCTCATCTCACCGTGCGTTAGAGTTGGTCCATCTTCCACTACGAGCACTTTCTTTCCTCGTATAATCGATGGATCGTCAACAAATATCGGTGATGCTGCATCTACAACTATTGCATTTGGATTCCACTTTGCTATGTTCTTTCTCACAGTTTCAATGTCGTCTCTATTTGCAGTTTCTTCTTTGTTGATGACTATAACATCTGCCATGAGTAAATTTGCCATGCCGGGATAGTACGATACTTCGTGACCAGGTCTGTGCGGGTCAACTACAACTATTTGCAAGTCAGATTTGTAGAATGGGAAGTCGTTATTTCCACCATCCCAAAGAATTACATCTGGGTTCTCTGCTTCTGCTGATCTCAATATTGCCTCATAGTCGACACCTGCGTAAATAACGCTCTTTCTGTCAATATGTGGTTCATATTCTTCTCTTTCTTCAATTGTGCATTCATACTTGTCAAGGTCAGAATAATCGGAAAATCTTTGAACCTTCTGTGCAACTAAATCACCATACGGCATTGGATGTCTAATGGATATAACCTTCATTCCATCTGCCCTAAGGACATCCAAAACTTTTCTTGTAGTTTGACTCTTTCCAGAACCAGTCCTTATGGCACAAATGGAAATAACTGGTTTTGTAGATTCGATCATCGTAGACTTGGGTCCCATCAGCTTGAAATCTGCACCAGTTGCAAGTGCCATTGAGGCTCTTTCCATAACATACTGATGTGGTAAATCACTATAAGCAAGTACAATTTCATCAGCATTGTACTTCTTGACAAGTTCTGGCAATTTTGCCTCTTCTTCGATAGGAATACCATTTGGATAAAGTGGGCCAGCTAATTCTGCTGGGTAAACTCTACCTGCAATGTCAGGAATCTGCGTGGCGGTAAATGCTACAACTTCGTAATCAGGATTGTTTCTGAAAAATGTGTTGAAATTGTGAAAATCTCTTCCTGCGGCGCCGAGAATGATAACTCTTCTTCTCTTTTCCATCTTCTTACACCTCCAGTGTGCTTGAGTACGATATAATCTAGAATTCTCAAGAATTTAAATCCTACTTGTGCAGTCCTTAAACTCAATCTACATTATACAATATGCTTCTTCAATATTCAACAATGAGTAATCAAAATTATCGATGAAAACGACTTCATCATCGCTACTTCCTTCGCTATGCTAAGTTATACGTAAGTATATTCAAGTATATTTCTTTATGTGATAATTTCGATTCAATATCTTCCATCGAATCCTCCGTGGAAACTATTCCAAATCGATGTTCACTTTGGCAAAAGTTGTAGTATAATAAATTTGGAATAAGAAAAGTACATTACACAAGATTGTGAAACTAATTTTTCCATCATATCCTGAGCAAAGGGGAGGTAGAGCGTATGAAGAAGTTTTTAACGGTATTTCTTGCTGTGCTGTTTGTTTTTATGGCATTTGGACAGACAAAGAAGATTACGGTTTGGACGTCTGAGGCACAAGTGCCTATCCTCAAGAAACTTGCAGATCAGTACAAAGCAAAGTACGGTGTACAAGTTGACATCGTTCAAGTCAATTTTGGAGATATCAAATCGAAGTTCTTAACGGCAGCTCCAGCAGGTGAAGGTCCAGATATCATAGTTGGTGCACACGACTGGACAGGTGAGCTCGTTGTTAACGGGTTACTAGAACCAATCAATCTTCCAGAGAAAGACAAGTACTTCCCATCACCACTTGAAGGATTCACCTACAACGGAAAACTTTACGGTATTCCATATGCATTCGATGGTGAGGCACTGATTTACAACAAGGACTATGTTCAAACCCCACCAAAAACGTTTGACGAACTCATAGCAATGGCAAAGAAGATTGAAAAGGACTACGGTGGAGAAGTTAGAGGATTCATATACGACTTCAAAAATTTCTACAACAGTTCATTTGCGATATTTGGTTACGGCGGATACGTATTTGGAACAGATAAGTCAGGCAAGATCAATGTAAAAGACGTTGGACTTGCAAACGCTGGATCAATTCAAGGAATGAAATTCTTGAAGAGTTTAGTTGATCAAAAGCTCTTACAATCTGGTGACAACTACAATACCATGGATGGACTATTCAAGGATGGCCTTGCAGCAATGATTCTCAACGGACCTTGGGCAGTTCCAGGATACAAACAAGCTGGTATAAACTTCGACGTAGCACCAATTCCGACACTTCCTGGTGGAAAAGATCCAAGACCATTCTTTGGTGCACAGGGATTCATGGTTAACGCAAAGAGCAAGAACAAGTTGTTCGCAATGGACTTCCTCACGAAATTTATAGCTACGAAAGATGTCATGTACCAAATTTGGCAATCTGACCCAAGATGCCCATCAAGAAAAGACGTTAACGATTTAGTTATGGCCAGAGATCCTCTTACAAAGAAATTTGCAGATTTCCTTGGAAACTACGGACTACCAATGCCAAACGTTCCGGAAATGGCAGCTGTATGGGGTGCAATGGGTGACGCACTTGCGAAAGTACTTGACCAAGGCGTAGCACCAGAAAAGGCACTTGCCGATGCAGTTGCACAGATAAAGGCACAAATTAAGTAACAAATTTTGAACTATAAAGGGGCACGGGGCATTGCCCCGTGCTTTTTCTTAATCAACTTGTGAATTTTTTGGAAATACTTTGGTACTTGTTAACCATTAAATTTTTGAAAAATCGGGAGGTCATGTAAGAAGGAGGAGGAACTGATGAAGCTCTTAAAACTTCTGGGCTGGATTTTGCTGGCTGTGTTTACTGTACTTAGTGTACTTGGAGGGATATTCTTACTTAGTAAAGGATTCTACGAATTATCCGTAACACTCTTCGTTTTGATCTTCTTGATAGATTTCTTCATAATTAACAGGAATAGTTACCCTTACAGGTACATGATTCCTGCACTTATTCTGTTGTTCATACTTGTGTTGTATCCTATAGCATTTACAATAAGAACTGCATTCACAAACTATGGAACAGGTCACATCATGACGAGACAGGAAGTAGTAGAAAGACTACTTGTTGATCCAATTTATACGTACAACGTGGAAGATGGTAAGACCTTCTCGTACAACATCTACGTAAAATACGATGGAACTCGACCAACAACTAACTTTAAAGTGATTGTGTACGATGGAACTGATTCATACATAGCAAACGACTACAAAGTTCTTAAGAGCGAGGCAGGAGACTTGATACTTGGTGAGTCCGAACTGGTAAGACTAAACGAAAGTGGACTAAGATTTGAGACAGAAAATAACAGAATTGAGATCATTAAGGATGGTAACGATCTATTCAAATATTTCTATTCACCTGACGACCCTTCAACTGCTATTAACGAAGACTTCTTCAAGTACTCTATTCTCTTTCCAACATTAAGTAAAGTAGAATTCGTAGATACCCTTTCAAATAGATACTCTATTCGCCAGGATACAGATGGGAAATTTGCTTTCTTACAGATAAGGCACATGTACAAACTTGGATTAGCTGAAACTGTAGAAAATGGTAAGAGTGTTGTAAAAACGGTTATCATAAACACCATGACGAACAAGCCATTGATAGAAGAAAATGGAACAATTTACGATACGAATGAAAAAGGAGAAAGATATGCTGTAGCAGGGTATATATCTAACTACGGTGTCAAGAACTTCACTAAAATATTTACTGATCCGACTATTTCCGGACCATTTGCAAAGATATTCATTTGGAACTTCACCTGGGCAGCTTTAAGTGTTCTCTTCACATTTGTCATAGGTATGATACTTGCATTGGTATTAAACGATCCAAACCTACGTGGAAAAACTATTTACAGGTCGCTTCTCATAATTCCGTGGGCAATACCAGCATTCATATCCGTCTTGGTTTGGAGGAATGGATTTTTCAACGAGACTTACGGTATCATAAATAAATTCATCATTGGCCAACTCTTTGGTGGAACACCGGTGAGGTGGATGAACGATCCATTCTGGGCTAAGGTAGCGGTATTGACAGTCAACACGTGGCTTGGCTTCCCGTACATGATGGTTGTCACGCTCGGCGCATTGCAAAGTATTCCACAGGATTATTACGAGGCGGCATCAATAGATGGGGCAAGTAAGTGGCAGAGATTTTGGAAAATCACATTCCCATTGCTCATGACAACTGTGGCACCACTTCTTGTTGGTAGTTTCGCATTCAACTTCAACAACTTCGGTAACATATATCTGCTTACAGGTGGTGGACCTGCAATGCCAAATACAAGCACGCCTGCAGGTTCAACAGATATACTCATATCCTACACTTACAAATTAGCATTTGAAGGTGGAAGAGGCCAAGATTTCGGCTTTGCTTCGGCAATTTCCATAATCATATTCTTCATCGTTGGAGGACTGAGTTTTATAAACTTCAGACTATCAGGTTCCTTTGAAGAGGTGAACAGATAATGGCCAAGAAGAGAAGAAAGATACTTACTCATATAATATTGATTTTAGTGTGTATAGTTGTTCTATTCCCAATAGTCTGGGTTTTTTCTACATCACTGAGAAGAGACAACGCTGCATTTTCAACAAAGATGTTCAGCAGCAGGCTTACAATGCAAAACTATAGGGACCTACTGGCACCAGAACAGAACGGTCCAAGACTAATCTCAGACATGGATGCGCTTATACTATCTGCTCCACCTCACGACAAAATTACGATCGAAAAGGCAAACCAACTATTTGCCAAAGATGTTCAAAAGTTCCAAGATTACATAAAAGAGACAGAATCACTCAAAGCCAAGATCGATGAGAACATAAACGCAATAAACAAGTACTTTGAGCAGAATTCAGACCAGCTCATTTCAGCCTTTTCGAAGAATCTGGATGATATCATCGCCTCATTGAATTTTGAAAAACCCACTCAGTACCTTGATGTTGCGGCCTATGACCTGTACAGCAAAGGTATTGATATCTCCACCGTTTCTGGAATAGATCCAAATGCTGGTCAAGAGGCTTGGGAAAGTATGATTGGAAGCAAAAAGAGCGAGATCGAAAGACTAAAAGAAGAAATTGATAGCATAGATTCAACATTGCAACCACTTCAAAAATCATATGCGGCTTACCAATCACAATTTACGAACCAAATTGGTACAATAAGGAATCTACTTGTTCCACAACTAAAAGAGTACTCGAAAGTACTGAATAGTTTGATCCAAATTCTGCAATCAGCCAAAGCTTCTTCCGTACCTGCGGATTTCTTACCGGATGAAGAAGCTATAAAGTCTAACTTCACAGCGACATTAGCTGGTATTGCAGAATTGAAAGTTAAAACTGATAAATACGAAGATTTACAAGAAATCAGCGACACAGTCAATGAATTTGTTGCACTTTACAATAAAGTGTTGAACCAATGGGAGAACTTCTCGTATAAAGATCGTGCACCTTATGAAGACTTTTTAAATACAATGGATGCATTTACAACGAACGTAGCATCAACGATCAAAGAAAGTGTTCAACTACTTAATCAATTGAACAATACGACTGAGAAAATGTTGCAGTTACAAGCGCAGATAAGTCAATACAGTTCTAACCTAGCAAAATTGCAAAATCAATCTGATAAACTAAATGATGAAGTTGATAAGGCTTACGAAGAGCTCTCACCAGCTTTGATCTATTTGAATTCAGAAATTGTAAAGGAACAACTTTCAGATATCAAGAATAGAGTATCATCGTTGAAACTACCAACTCAACTCCAGTTACTCAACATACAATCGAAGCGTGTTTTTGGATTAGTAACTGACTTTGCTGCGCAATTACCAGAAAGCTCGAAACAGCAAAAGACTTTAAGAGCACTGGTTAAAAACATCGATTGGCCAGGAACTGCGAAAGACATGTTTACAAACTATGACCTATTCGTCCAGAGCTATGAACCTTACATGGACGAACTAAAGATGTATCTAAATGAAGTATCAGTTCAGGGACCTGAATTCATGAATGTCTCGAAGACCGGAATAAAGGTAAGACCAAAATCGCTCGAGAAATTGACAGATATCGTTCTTTCAACTTATAGAAGCGACGTAGTACCAAGTATGAACGTCATGTCTAGAAAGGCAACTGAACTTTCCGACAAATTAAATCTAAGCGGTGCAGTAAACAGTCAACTCAAAGCAATAGATGGCGCGGCGTTTAGAATCGACCAAATCTGGCAAAGAAAAACTGATAACTACTTAGTCAGATGGATATTAAACAGTATCATAGTAGCTATAACTGTCTCACTCATTACCACTGCAGTAACTGCTTTGGCGGCTTATCCATTCAGCAGAATGAGGTTTAGAGGAAGAAAATATGGTATAATGGGATTACTACTCATTCAAATGTTCCCAGCAATCATGTACATGATCGCTATTTACACGTTCCTTTCATTTGCTGGTAAATACATCCCAGGATTCGGATTGAGCAAACTTTCTGGTCTTATATTTGCGTACTTAGGTGGTATAGCTTACAATATGTACTTGATTAAAGGTTACTACGATACGATACCGGATTCGCTTGAAGAAGCGGCGCTCATAGACGGTGCGACAAGATGGCAGACTTTTGTAAAAATAGTCCTCCCTCTTGCATCGCCTATACTTGCAGTTATCGTCATTCTCACGTTCATGAGTACATTCAATGAATTCATCCTTGCAAGGATCATTTTGCAAGATGTCAAACAATACACTTACGCAGTCGGGCTCTATACATTCTCAACTGGTCCGTTTGAAACAGAGTGGGGATTGTTTACGGCAGCAGCACTCATAGGGATGGTACCTATGGTAGTCCTCTTCTTGCTAATGCAAAGATACATAGTTGGTGGTCTTGTAAGCGGAGCTGTAAAAGGTTAACGAAGATAACAATCGTTTAGCATCACTCGTGAAAGAGTGTGATAGAAAGATGATAGAACACAAACGTGATTATCAGAAAAGTATAGTGAATTTAGTTTCCACATTCTTAAAACACTTTGACTGTCAAACGTACCATGAAGAATATCCCCTCGAAGGTTCTTTCGAGGGGATTTTAAAACATGCAAAGAAAATAGTGATATTTCTGGTTGATGGAATGGGGTATGAAAAGTTCGCGAAGATGAACGAAGAATTGAATTTCCAAGACGTGCTGAAAGTTTCCAGCGTCTTTCCAACAACCACGGCAGCCGCAGTTACAAGCTGGTTTACCGCAAGAACACCAAAAGAACATGGTTTGCTTGGTTACATACTTTATCTAAGAGAAATCGGTTCCATCACAAACATGATAGA
>ERZ795052.2844-NODE-2844-length-20098-cov-12.439006_pt1 | contig 20098 bp, 10 predicted proteins | sample MGYA00375136_ERZ795052 | MGnify/ENA primary metagenome ERZ795052 (study PRJEB30181, sample SAMN05720156) | activated sludge metagenome | isolation source: Anaerobic digester | place: Japan | collected 2015-05-26 ... | reverse complement strand
AGACGGCACTCGATGTGGCGAAGCTCTGTGATACCTATTTCGGGTTTGGTATCTCACATACTCCCGATATTAGCAAGGTTATCAACAATGCTAAGGTATCGGGACATCATGCGCTTATCCCCACAAGCGGTATCGCCACGGCTGACCTTTCTTCTCTGCCGTCGGGTGAGAGAAATATCCTCACCCTTATTGCCACAAAGTTGATCTGTGCAACGGCTCCGGCTCACAAGTATGAAGCGGTCAAGATCACGGCACTCTGCAACGGCACGGAGTTCACAGCAACAGGCAGGACTATCCTTGAAATGGGTTGGAAAGCCTATACAAAGCGGTCAGATAAGAATAATTATGAAAAAGCTCTGCCTGCGGTATCTGAGGGACAGACCTTTACGGCACAGGCAAGCAAGGGCGAACACTTCACAAGTCCTCCGAAGCCCTACACGGAAGATACGCTGTTATCCGCTATGGAACGTGCAGGAAACGAAGATTATGACGAGGACACCGAGAAAAAGGGACTCGGAACTCCTGCGACAAGAGCCGCAACAATCGAAGCACTTGTCAAAAACGGTTATGTGGAGCGTGACGGCAAACAGCTCAGGGCTACGGATAAGGGAAAAGAGCTTATCACGGTTGTTCCCGATGAAGTGAAGTCGGCAAAGCTGACTGCCGAATGGGAGTCGAAGTTACGGCAGATCGAACATGGCAATTTTTCTGCTGATAATTTTATGGTGGAAATAAGCTGTTTTATTACTGCAATGTGCAATAGATACGGATCGGTCGATAAATCTGTTTCTCTTTCAGACGGCGGTAATGAGCCTGTCGGCAAATGCCCGAAATGCGCTGCTGAGGTGGTCAAGGGTAAGTTCGGCTGGTACTGCAAGGGCAAGTGCGGTATGAATATCGCTAAGGTGTACGGCGTTACGCTGACGGATAATCAGGTAACGGCTCTGCTTGACGGCAAGTCCACAAGCTACACTTCTAAGGACAGAAAGACCGTTGTTCTGCCTGAAATCGTGGAAAATCCGTACAATGGGAAGATGTATTATCAATGGAAAACAGAAAGGAGCAAGAAGAATGACTAACGAACAGCTTGCGAAAATTGCGGAAATCCTCGGCGTTTCCGAGGACAGCATCTCCGCAATGGACGATGATGTCAAAAAGGATATGCAGACGATTCTGGAGTCTGTCGCTGTCAGGAACGATACTGACAAAAAGATGCTTTTTGAAGAGCTTGACAGACTGTGGCAGAAAGGCTCGGTATATATCGGGCTTGCGGAGGTAGCTAAAACTACGGGTATCACCATTGATACGCTTCGCAGCCTTGACTATGAGACACAGCAGACTATCGTCTATGAGTTCATGATGGACAGCTCGCAGACGGCTCGCTTTTATGACCTGACCAATAAGGCGCTTGCGGTCGCAGAGCTTGAAAAGGTATCAAAGCTCGTTGGAGTTCCCCTCCGTGATTTGAAGGAACTTCCGCATATCATTCAAGAACGTGTCTGCGGTGCTTATGCAATGGAATACGATCCCGACAGTACCAACACGGAACTGATTGACAACATCAGGGAGATGATTATGCCATGAGTGATATGCCGTTTTCCTGCGGCGCTGACATTGACAGCATCGAAAACAGGGAGATTCTAAAACTGGAAACAAGCAAAGCTGCCAATATCGCTATTGCACTTGAACAGAGCAGTATCCCGTTTTCAGCCAAATACGGCGAAAATGAGATCATCGTTTTTTATGACGGCAGCTATCGGCAGGAACTTGAAGAAGTAGTCAGCAAGGCAGGTATGGAGGAATATGAAGCATTGCTCCGAGAGCTGAAACGCTGTTCTGCCGAGAGCGATTATACCGCCTTGCTGCCGGAGGTTGCAGAGGTGCTTCATACAACGGTCGGTACGCTGAAAAAGCGTCCGCTGGATATTCAGGAGCATTTATGCAAGGCGTATGTTGATTACTGGCAGACTGACCGCTATACCCTGCACCGAGAGCTTGATCGTATCGTCACATTGGACAGTCGGAGCTATGACGATTTACAGGAGTATGAGAAAAAGTCGCATACTCCGCCGAAGCAGGAGCATAGCGAAACCGCCTATATCACAAGAGAAATGCAGAAACAGGCTGCCGAAGAAGTCTGCAGACAGCGCAGAGAAGCTGAAAAGCGTGAACGGCAGCAAAGAGAAGAAAGGAATTACAGAACATGAAGAAGTTTATTATCATCGGAAGTGCCGTTGTTACGGCTGTGACCGCAGCAGTTATCATCATCGCCAAGCGCAGGAAGTGAGGTAGCCTATGCCCGTACAGGATAATGAGGATAAGCGTGTTCCCGACCAGCCTGCCATTGATGCGGAGGAAGAACTCCGCAGACGGCAGGCGCAGGAACAACAGCATAATGAGACAAGCGTTCAGAAATCGGGAAAACTTCTTCCTTTTCTGAACGCTAAGGCGGAACATCATCAGAGCCGTATCGACTCTCTTGATGAGAAAATCGCTAATCAGACAGACAAAATCGACAGGAATAATGCCAAGATCGAAGCACTGAGTGCAAAGGCAGACAAGCTCGAAGATACGAACCGTATGCTGAAAGCAACTGTAGGCGGCTTTCCCCTTGTGCAGAGTATGATCCGCAAAAACGAGGAGCGCATCAGGGCTATCCGTGAGGATAAGATTCCGAAGCGGCAGCAGAAAAACAAGGCAGGCTGGCAGAAAATCGACAAGCTGACTGCCAAGAGAGCTGTTATCTCCCACAAGTTTGACCGTGTTGTTGCGCTGAATGATGCGATCAGGAGCTTTTCTATCGGCTTCAATAAGGAACGCCGTGAAGTATTTGCCGATGCAATGACAAGGCTGAATGAGGCAACAGTCGAGTGCCTGTCAGATAAGAAAGCAGCTCTGATGGCGCAGAAGCAGGAAATCATGAATACATATAATGATCCTGCGACAAACACCGTTGACAGGTTCAGGCTTCAGCAGAAGATCAATGATGTGACGGAGCGTATTTCCGCACTTGAGGATAGGATCACAAAGCTCGCGCGTCCTGTTACGCACTATGAGGATTTTACCAATGATGAGCTTGATGCTTCTATGAAGCTCACAAGCGATAAGATCGCTGATATGGCTGAAAATGACGATGTAACATTGCCTGAGCTGGCAGAAGAAACGGTCACGGCTGCGCAAAGCGTAGAAGCTCTTGATAAGGCTCATGTGACGGCGCTGGCTGATAAATTCAATCGTCAGCAGACGGCAGATGTTGAAGTACAGCTTGAAGATGATTACAACATGATCGACGGTATCATCAACAACGGCTCTAAGGAAGATATTGACAAGGCGAAAACGGAGCTTGCCGATACGATCAAATCTATGGAGAGCCTTGCAGATAATCCCTATGTACCGCAGGAGATGCGTGATAATGCTGCGGCAGAGCTTGTAAAGCTGAAAAAGCAGATGGAGCTTCTTGCCGATTCCGATGAGGTCTTTGTTGAAAGCTGGCTCTCGGAAATGCTTGACAACGGCACGGCAGAGCTGACAGATAACGGCTTCAAGGTCAATGCTGATTATTATTTTGAGCTGCCCCGAAATGACCGCCATTATGAAACAATGACAGAAGCTCAGGCAGTTACTGTTATGTCCGCACTTACGGCATCGGCGGTGGATTTTTCCGCTATGTCTAAGGGCGAGGATACGGTCAGCATTACGGTAGCCAAAAAGGACGTGCCTGTCCTGAATGACCTGATGTTCTCCGCTATCGGAAAGGTCGCTAAGACAGAAGCAGCAAAGGAGAATGCTGGTAAGGGCGATAAGGGTAAGCATCAGACGATCAATCCCGAATATTATTCTTCTCTGCCCGAAAAGGAGCGCTTTACGAGTACCGAGCCTGTCAAGACGGCGCAGGCTATTACTGCGGAGCTTGAAAAGGCAGGCGTACCTTTCTCGGCGGTGGTACGCAGGAATGATACTATGGCGATCACGGTAAGAAAGGAAAATGCTCCGGCATTTAAGCGAATTGAGAGTGTTGTCAAGGCTTCTCTCGCAAGGGAGCGTATACCGCTATCCCCTGAAAAGGCACAGGCAAAACAGCAGCCGAAGCGTACTGCTTTGCCCCAGCGTCAGGGTACGGGATATTTCTCCCGAAAGGAAATGCAGAAAGAAGCACAGAGAGTAAGAGAACAGGGTAAAAAGCAGGATAAGCCTGCCTCTGCGAAAAAGAAAGATAACCAGGGGCTTGAATAAATGCGTGTAACCGATGAAAAGAAAGAAAGGGCTGCATACGTCAATCTCCCACAATTCCTTATGGCTCACGGCTTCGATTTGAAGCGTGCGGGCAAGGAATATGTCTGGAAAGAGCATGACAGCTTACATATAAAAGACAATGCACCTAATGAGCGCGGCGAGTGGTATCGTTTCAGCGAGGGCAAGGGCGGCGACAACATCGGTTTTCTCCGTGAGTATATGGATATGTCCTTTGTTGATGCCGTTGAAGCCCTGACAGGAGAACACATCGACCGCACCTATACTCCGTCCCGCACATACGAACCGAAACCTGTTCAGCAAACGGCAAGGGAGCTTTCCCTTGCCGAAGCTGATAATTGCAGGCGTGTGTTTGCGTATCTGTGCAAGACCAGAGGGCTTGACTATGATATGCTTTCCGCACTTGTGAAGAAAGGCGTTATCTCTCAGGAAGAAAAGACAGGCAATGTGCTTTTCAAGTATTATGACGATCAGGGCAAAGTGATCGGTGCGGAAAAGGTCGGCACATCAACAGAACATAAATTCAAAGGAATCGCAACAGGATCGGCAGGCGGTCACGGCTTTGAGGTTGTTCGCGGCACTGGCGAAAAGGCTTTTTTCTTTGAGTCGGCAATAGATATGCTTTCCTATCTGCAAATGCACGGTAAAGAGCTGACTGATTGCAGGCTCGTTTCGATGATGGGCGTGAAGCCGAACATCGTGCTTGATACGATGCTCCGTCATAATATAGCTCCTGAAAATGTATTTTTATGCTCCGACAATGATACCGCAGGCAATGAATTTGCCCAGCGTTTGCAGGAGCAGTATCCCGATATGAAGCGTGTTATCACTCCCGATACATATAAAGACTGGAATGATATGCTCAGGGGTATCCCAAAGGTTGTAGAACATGAGACTGACAAAAAGGAGGTTCAGCAGACAGATATGCAAAGATACGGCAACGAAATGTGGCACAAGGCAACAGATAACAGAGACAAGAGCCTTGTGACGATCCAGGCTGCGGATTTTGCAAGATTGCAGGAACAGCTTGACAGATCGGGCATCAATTACTATGCCTATGCCCGTGATAATTCCGTCATTATGGCGATCAATGATAAAGATATAGAGTGGTTCAAGCGTATCGCAGGCACTCCCGACCTTGTTCCCACCAAATCCAACAGACCTTATTCTCCGCCCGAAAAAAACATCTTCGGTTCAGCGGAGTATCGTTATATTCCGCAGAAAGAGTACCTTTCCGCTGACCGTGACCTTGTGCTGAAAATGGCTGAGATCATGAAAGCCCGTGGTATGCAGTTTTCGGGCAGAGTCTATCCGTCCGGCAAGGGTACGCTGACAGTCAGTCACGCTGACCTCTTTGCAGTCCGCAATATCAGGGACGAAGTTATCAATATGCGTAAGCAGTTTGCAAATCCCGATAAGGCGCAGGAAGTCGGCAACCGTGACTATCGTGCGAACCGTGATACTCACTATTATATGTCGAAGCTCACCCCTGAACAGTTCGGGGAGGTCAAGCCTTTCCTTGAAACAAGTGTAAACTACCACGCTATTGTTCGTGACGGCAAGGTAGCTTTTGCAGTCGATAAGGAAAATGCTCCTGCATTTCATAGAGCATTGGAGAACGCTGTCCGTGAGGTCGGTATGCTCCGCAATATGACAGACCTCGGTCTGCCAATGGAGCAGATGGTGGCATTATCACCCGTGGTTCATCGCCTTGCTGTCGAGGATATGAAGCTGAATCTTGCAGACTTCTTTGACCGCAGATATGATGAAGCTCAGTTCGGAGAAATGCTTTCCCTTGTCAATGCGTATATCGCTCAGGCTCCGGCTGAACGATACGGCGAAAGCAGCAAGCTCACTGATATGCTTGAAGCAAAGTCAAGTTTTGACCGTGCTATCGAGCTTTCCGACTTCTTCTCTCAGCACGATTTCTCCGATGAGCAGAGGGCAGCAATCACCGCTATGTTTGTCGGTGATGTGACAAGAGGACAGATTGACAGCATTGACGAGACTTTCACGGCTGAGGACATTCAGGCGTATGACGAGATTCTGCATAATGCTTTGCAGGAATCCGATGTTGCTGATTTCCTGACTGCCCATAAGCAGGCTGTTATCGACAGGGAGAACGCAAGCAGAGTGCCGACAGAGGAAGAAGTTTTATTCCCAAAAGCTGATCTTGCAAAGTTCATTGCGGAGCGTACTCCGTCCTCCGATGAGTGGGAGGATATGGCGTACCCGATGTTTGAGCGTGGGTATCTTGAAAAGCATAAGCCCAGCGATAAGGCGGCTTTCGGGTATCATCTGAGTGAGCCTGCGTTCTATGAACTCGCCCAGCGTTTCCATGACGGTGACGATATTCGCAAGGAGCTTGCACTCGGACTGTTAGAGGGCGGAATTTCTTCTGACATTGAGTTTGTCTTTGAGGACGGCAAAATGTCCGACCGCACCTATTATTATGCCGAAAATCTCCGTCACTCTCTGCATTTAGAGAGGACTGAGGACGGATATAATTGCAGTTTCAGCGGTATGGAGCGTTTTGTTTCCTTTGAGGAGATCGGACAGGCTTTCATTGACCGTATCCATGAGGAATTTGATGATCTCGCTTTCTGGTGGGTTCGTGATGATATGCAGGAGGCTATTCCCGATATATCCGATGAAAGAATCAGCGATCTTCTCACAGCATTTGACGGTGCTGCTATGGCGGATTGGGAAAAGGGCGATAATCTCCCGAAGCTCAACCGTATCAAGAAAGCTCTCTATGATATTCTCGGTGATGAAGTGCAGACCGAAAAGGCATTTGCTATCATTGCAAAGGAAAAGTATAATGTGAGCTTTGAAGCTGAACAGCCCGAAAAACAGCCTGACAGCCTGACATTCCGCTTCGGCAAGGGTGACGGCGATGAATGGGTTAGTGAAAGTGAGATCGTTCATGATTTTGCTCTTGCACACCCCGATTGCAGTTTTGCTCTCGGCAATGCAGTCCTTGAATACCTCGATGAAAAACAGCACTCGGAGCGCAATATCCCTGAGCTGAAAGCAGGCTGGTATAAAAAGACGGACTTCACGATCACTGCTGTTATTGACGGTGAGCAGTTCGGCTATGAGGGCCGCTTTGATATTGGTGACGGAAAAGGCACGGGCGGCGGTTCGCTGATTGACCATATCCGCACACATAATGAGGGTATTCTCGGATATACGCAGCACCCGTTCAATCAGCCGGAATATCAGGAAAGAGCGAAGCACACACTTGATGTGTTTGTTCCTTTCCTTGAAGCCCATTCTGAGCTGACGGCTGAGGAACAGCGTATCTTTGACGCTTTCAAGGAACAGCACCCGATTCGCACCTATGATGATGTTGAAAAGGCTCAGGGCAAGTTCCAGATTTATCAGCTTCCTGACGGCGAAAAGTATCACGGAATCCGCTTTGAGGGTATGGAACAGCTTAAAAAGGACGGCGTACAGCTTAATAAGGACGATTACAGCCTTGTTTATGAGGGAGAAATCGGAGAGTTCAGGGGCAATGCTACGCTTGAAGCTCTCTTTGCGCAGTTCAACACCAATCACCCCGAAGATTTTACAGGTCATTCTCTTTCAGTAAGCGATGTTATTGTAATCTCGACTGACGGAAAGGATACAGCGTATTTCTGTGACAGCTTCGGCTTTACGGAAATGCCTGAGTTTTTCAAAGAGAAAGAGCTGTCTCAGGAGAAGTCTGCCCCTACGGTTGCCGATCTTGATGTCGGGGACGTTATCATGTATGAGGGCAAGCGCCGTGAAGTCGAGAAGATCAGCGAAAAGAGCATTTCTCTCAAAGACCTTGACGCTCCCGACTATGGCGGTATTCTGCTCGGCACTTCAGATGTGTTCTCTTATGAGGGCTGGCAGGCTGATATGGAAGAAAAGGGCTTTGAGATTCTGTCTAAGGGCGGTCAAACTGCTGAAAAGACAGAGCCGGAGGACAAAGGTCCGGTATCGCTCCGCAAGGTCGGTGACTTCTATGAGATGTACGGCAAAAATGCGGAGATCGGTGCAGAAGTCCTCGGACTGCGTATGCTGTCTAAGCACGGTCAGCCTATGGTTGGCTTTCCCGATCATGTCAAGGACGAGTATTCTAAAAAGCTCAGTGATGCAGGATACTCTGTTCTGATCGAACAGGCATTTGAGCTGAACCCTCCGAAGCGTGAGCCTGAAAAGCTCCAGACGTTACAGCAGGTCGTTGACACATATTTCGGTACGGACTGCGAGTCTGCCGAAACGGAACACGGCACATGGAAACTGGCTATCGCTGACGGTGATAAGGTCGGAGAGCTTTACTACGGCGGAGAGCCTGTCTGCGGTATCTATAACCGTGGGGACAAAATGGAGATCGAGCCGTACCGTGAGCTGTCCACTTTTCCGAAGCTCCTGCAAACAGCAATGCTTGAGCATAATCCCGACAAGCCTGTTGAGATCATGGACTTCCAGCGTACTTTTGAAACTCCGCTTGATAAGGCAAAGTGTCTTATCAACGATTTCTGTGAAGCCGAATACCGTGAGGGGGCTGACTTCTCCGATCTGCACAATGTCGGTCTTGCGTTTACAACGCTGACGGACGATGAGCTGCCAATTCAGGTGACGGCTGACCTTGTGGACTTCAAGATCACTCACGAATTTGACGGTGAAGTGTTCGATACAGAGCAGTTTGACAGTATCGAGGATATGATCGAGAACGGTCTGACAGGGCTTGATTTTTCTGACCTTGTTTCCGTACCCGATGAGGTTATCGAAAAGCATACGGCAAAGGACGAACAGACGGCTGATCTTATGAGCGATGCCGCCGATATTTCTGATACTTCTTCTCCTGCCGAAGATGTTCCTGCGGTCACGCTGAAATACAAGGGCGATGCTGAAAGCCTTGACGAAATCAAGGACAAGGCACTTTCCCTCGGTGCGGCTGTTATCATCGACAATGCAGAGGGCGTTATTTCTATCGACACTTATGAGAATCATCGCGCGGAGATTGACGGCGCAGCCTATGAACTTGGTCTTATGGCGGTCGATGATGCTCCTGCGGTATCAGAGGATATTGACAAACCGTTGTTCACCGATGCTTCTGTTATCGAGGAAATTCAGCGGAGCGAGGACGATGATGTTCCGTTTTGGGAAAAGCCTGACATTGAGGGTGAACAGCTTTCTTTGTTTGGTGATCCCGAACCTCTTACAGCTTCAAAGCCTGCACCTCAGAAGCCTAAGTCTGAGTTTTCCGCAGGTCCGGTTGTGGACGGCGTTCAGGTCTATGAAGCACTGGCTGCGGAAATTGACCGAGGCACCGGTTTTGTTCACGGTAAGCTCCGTGTGCAGGATTTCTATGAAGAAAAGCACCCGACTTTACAGCAGTTAGCTGATTTTCTGAAAGCGGAATACGGCACGGGCGGTCATAGCGGAGAGGGCAAAATCTCTCTTGTTGACTACAATTCTAAGGGTATTACTTTCAACTTTGAAAACGGCGAGAAATTTCGTCATTCGTGGTATAATGTTGCTGTCATGACAGAAAGCAGGCTCAGGGACGATACCTACCTTTCTGCGGAACAGAAAGCTGAAAGGGCTGCTCTTAAAGAGGAAAAGTCTGCTGAGGAGCAAACTCCCCATACTGTCGAGGTCGGTGACCGATTTCGTCACAAGATTAGTGGCGAAGTTTCTGAGGTTATTTCGCTGACAGGTGCGTTGCCGTTCTATACGGACGATTGCACGGTGAAACGCAGAAGCGGTGCTTTTGAGATCGAGGAGAACATTTCCTATGACAAGCTCCTGAGCAGCGGTCTTTATGAGTATATCGGCAGAGCTGAACCCGAAAAGGAACAGTCTGAACCCGTGAAGCCTGAGCCTGTGGCTGAGGTCACACCCGATAAGCCTGCGGTCGCTCCTGAAACAGAAAAAACGGATATTCCTACGGTCAAGAACCTCTCTCAGCTCAAAAAAGCAATCAAGCCGGGCATGATGTTTGAGATCAGCGATCATCTCCGTCCTGAATGTATCGGGGAACGCAGAATCGTTACGGGCGTAAGCACTGTTGATTTTACTTCCAGAAAGCTCGATGAAAACGGCGAACCTACGGGCAAAGACCTCCACATGGAGTTTGACCGTGCGAAAAATTGGAGCTTTGACGGCGGTGAGCTGACTTCTCGGCTCGATAACGGCGATATGCTCATGAGCTTTCATTTCATTGACAGCTTGGAGCGTACTAAAGAGCCGGAGCTTGAGAATGTCACGGCAGAGGTTATCGGTGCTGATGAAGCTGTTGCAGAAGAAAGTACCACTCCTGCACCTACTCCCGATAAGGGCGAAAATTTCACGATTTCGGACGATTCTCTCGGTGAGGGCGGTGCAAAGTCGAAGTTCCGTGCCAATGTCGATGCAATAAGAACGCTGAAAGCGATTGAAGCCGAAAAGCGTCCTGCAACGGCTGAGGAAAAGGAAACCCTGTCGAAATATGTCGGCTGGGGTGCTTTGGCTAAGGCTTTTGATAAGACTGACGATAAATGGGCCGCAGAGTATAAGGAGCTTTCTGAACTGCTGACTCCGCTGGAATACGCTCAGGCACGTTCAACGGTCAATGATGCGTTTTATACCAGCCCCACGGTTATTGACGGAATCTATGAAGCCCTCGGCAATTTCGGCTTTGACGGCGGTAACGTATTAGAGCCTACAATGGGTATCGGAAACTTCTTCGGACGTATGCCAGAAGATATGCAGGCTAACTCTAAGCTCTACGGCGTAGAGATCGACAGCTTGTCCGGCAGAATTGCTCAGGCACTCTATCCCGAAGCTGACATTGCAATTCAGGGCTTTGAAAAGAACAGTTTTCAGAACGGCAGTTTTGATGTAGCTGTCGGCAATGTTCCGTTCGGTGAGCTTGGTTTCCGTGATACCGTCCATGATACCACGAAACTGCACGATTATTTCTTTGCAGAAGCTCTTTCAAAGCTCAAAGACGGCGGTATCATGGCTTTTGTGACCTCGGCAGGAACACTCGACAAGCGTGATGAAAGCACTCGTCAGATGTTGGCTGACAAGGCTGACTTCATCGGTGCTATCAGACTTCCGGGCGGTAAGAATGGTGCATTTCACGATAACGCCGGAACAGATGTCACCACGGATATTATCTTCCTGAAAAAGCACGAGGGCAAGTCGCTTGCCGAAATGTCCGATATTCCTGATTGGGTTCATCTCGGTGAAACGGCTGACGGTCTGCCAATCAACAAGTATTTTGAACAGAACCCCGATATGGTGCTTGGTACAGTTGTTGAGGGTAACAAGCTCTACGGCAGCGGTACTATGGTTGTTGCAGAGGACGGCTTTGACCTGAAATCGGCACTCCATGAAGCTGTCGGCAAACTCTCAGCGGAGATCAGCCACGAAAAGGGGCGTGATGTGTACGCTAAGACCGCCGACGGCGTTCAAGTGCAGATTCCGTCCAATCTGCGTAATTACAGCTTTTTTATGTCTGACGATCAGGTATTCTTCAAGAAAAATAACGCTGCCTGCGAGTTCCGTTTCGATAAAGGAACAGCGCAGCACAAGCGTTTCAAGGCATTTATTGAGCTTCGTGACCTCACCCGTGAGCTGATCGAAGCGATGGAGCTTGACAAGCCTGACAGCGTTATCAAGGATTTGCAGGCAAAGCTGAATACAGCGTATGACGATTTTTATAAGAAATACGGGCTTATTCATTCTCAGACGAACAAGCGGTATTTTGCGGAAGATGTATCATATAACCTTGTGGCAGGGCTTGAAAAGGACTATGATAAGACTGAGCTGAAAGCAAAGTCCGATATTTTCACAAAGCGTACTATCGTGCCGCCGAAAGCGGTCGATCATGTAGATACGGCTCTTGAAGCACTTACACTCTCCGTGGCTGAAAAGGCTCATGTCGATTTTGAGTACATGAGCAGTCTGACGGGTATGTCTGAGGACGAGCTGAAGCGTGACCTGACAGGGGCAATTTTCAAGATTCCCCATACGGAGAACGGCTATCAGACGGCTTCGGAGTATCTGTCAGGCGATATTCGCAAGAAGCTCCGTGAAGCTGAGGAGATCGCTGAGTATGATCCCGACTTCAATATCAACGTATCGGCACTGAAACAGGCTATGCCCGAACCGCTGAAAGCCGGAGATATTGATATAAAACTCGGTGCAGCTTGGCTTGATCCGAAGTATTACGAACAGTTCATGTATGAGCTGTTGCAGACTCCGGCATATCAGCGGAGTGACAGTCCGTCTGCACGGTGGAACAAGTCGGCTATCGTCGGTGTGGAGTATTCCGAACTTGCAAATTCATTTCATGTAAGCAACAAGAGTACAGACAGGTCGGTACTTGCTACACAAAAATACGGTTCTAACAAAATGAATGCTTATGATATTTTTGAGCATATTCTCAATTTGCAAGAGCCGAAGGTCTACAAGACTATCGAAGTGCCTGACGGATTGGGCGATACAAAGGAAAAGCGTGTGGTGGATATTGATGCTACCCGTGTTGTTCAGCGGAAGGCTGAGGATATTCGCAAGGCTTTCAAGGCGTGGATTTTCAAGGACAGCGCTCGCCGTGAAGCTATCGTGGAAAGATATAACGAACTATTTAATAGTATCCGTCCCCGTGAATATGACGGCAGCCATCTTTCTTTTCCGATGATGACCTCGGATATTCAGCTTCACGATCATCAGAAAAATGCTATCGCTCACGCTCTTTTTGGCGGCAATACGCTGTTTGCTCACAGTGTGGGCGCAGGCAAGACGTATGAAATGATAGCGACTGCTATGGAGTCAAAACGTCTTGGGCTATGTACGAAATCGCTGTTTGCTGTGCCGAATCATCTGACGGAGCAGATCGGTGATGATTTTCAGAAACTGTATCCGAGTGCTAATGTTTTAGTAGCTACTAAAAAGGATTTCAAGAAAGAAAACCGTCAGCAGCTTTTTGCGAAAATCGCAACGGGCAATTATGATGCTGTTATCATCGGTCACTCTCAGCTCGGAAAAATCCCTGTTTCTAAGGAGAGACAGGTCATGACCATTCAGAGCCAGATTGATGATATTCTGCGTGGTATCGAGGAGCTTAAAAAGAGCGAAGGCTCTAAGTTCCAAATTAAAGCTATGGAGCGCAGCAGAAAAAGCCTGCAAAAACAGCTCGATAAACTGCAAAAAGTGAATCAGGACAATACCCTTACATTCGAGCAATTAGGCGTAGATAAGCTGTTTGTGGACGAGTGTCATGAATTCAAGAATCTTTTCGTAAGCACAAAATTACAGAACGTGGCGGGCATTTCCAACTCCGCTTCTCAGAAAGCACTTGACCTTTTCTTAAAGTGTCAGTACCTTGATGAGAAAACAGGCGGTAAGGGCGTAGTCTTTGCTTCGGGTACGCCTATCAGTAACAGTATTACAGAGCTGCACACCATGATGCGTTACTTGGAGTATGACTTCCTGAACGATCATGGGTTACAGCACTTCGATAATTGGATAGCGGTTTTTGGAGATCAGAAAACCGATTGGGAGTTAAAGCCTGCGGGCAACGGAGAACCCGTGACTTATGGACACTCACTTGCTTCAAATAAAAAGCCAACTTTGAAATTGGCTATTTTTCGGTCTTTGCCCTCGCTTATGCAAGGGCGTTATTCTTATCACGCAGGGGCTTGTCGATCAGCTTATAGTAGATATGAATGCTTCTGGGCTTGCCCTCGCCCTCATATCTGTCCACGGTCACATATTCAAGCAGATCCATAGCCATTTGTCTTGTGAGTGTATCGACACCTGCATAGGACTTCAAACGGCGGATATACTCGTCCACATCGGCTTCGTCCTGAGCCATAGTCTCCGAGCGTTTCAGCAGTTCGTCAAGCTCAGCCTGCAAGGTTTCTTTCTCCTGCTGATAGTCTGCAAGCAGTTCAGCACAGGTCTTGTCAGGCAAATTTCCAAGCACTCTGTCCTCATAGACCTTGCGGATCAGCTTGCCGAGGTCATCAATTCGCTTTTCGATCTCACGCTTACGCTTGCTGTCCTCAGCAGATTTCACGGCGATATTGCCCCGTTTCCTTGCAAGATACTTTGCCCTTGCTTCACTGTCATTCATCACAAAGTCGATCTGTCGCTTAATATCCTGCAATATAGCCCCCTCAAGGATAGTACCCTTGATATTGTGAGAGGAGCAATAGCCCTTGCCGTAACGAACGTGCATACCGCAGCGGTATGAATATGGGCTTTTATTGTAAGGCGTTTTCTGCATTTTCATCTTAGCACCGCACTCATCGCAGTAGCACAGCCCCGACAGGGAGTGCGTGACACGCTCCGTTGTGCATCTGCCACGGCTCACAGAAGCATTGACCTCCTGCACCTTGTCCCACAGTTCACGGCTAATGATAGGTTCGTGATTATTCTCAACGATAACCCATTCGGACTGGTCCTTGCGAATGATCTTGTGGTTTTTATAGCTTACCGTGGTTTCTTTCATCTGAGCAAGGTTTCCGATATAGATCGGATTGACAAGCAGTCGCTTGACTGTCTGAGCCTGCCACAAATGCCTTGAATAGATCGGAACGGGCTTGCCGAGCTTTTCGTAACGGTAATCAAGCGGCGGAAGAATATGCTCCTGATTGAGAACATCTGCAATCGACTTATGCCCCATACCGCTTGCTCTCATTTCAAAGATACGGCGAACAACGACTGCCGCTTCGGGATCTATCTGAGGAGTGTAATTCTCATCATCACCCTTAACATAGCCGTAGGAGCTTGCGGTAGTCATATACTTTCCGGCTCTTGCGTTACTCTGGAAAACGGTTCTCAGCTTTTTGGACGTGTTGGCAGCGTGCCATTCATTGAAAACATTCATTATCGGAAGCATATCCATAGACGCACTGTCCGAATTGAGCGTATCAATGTTGTCGGTCAGGGCAATGAAGCGGATATTATACATCGGAAAAATGTAGTCCACATATTGACCTACCATGATATAGTTACGTCCGAAACGGCTCATATCCTTACAGAGTATCAGGTTAATGTTTCCTGCCTTTGCATCGTCGAGCAATCTCTGCACACCCGGTCTGTCGAACGTAGTTCCGCTGATACCATCGTCGATATAGGTATCGTAGAGCGTCCAACCGTTTTCGTTGATATAGTTGGTGAGTATTCTTCTCTGGTTTTCGATTGAGAGGGATTCGCCCTGTCGCTCATCATCACGGGAGAGTCGCAGGTACATTCCCACTTTATATTCAGTCTGCTTTGGTAACATCATTAACTCCTTTCTCCCAAAGCGACCTTACCGATATATCCATTGTAGCGCAATATATCGGCAAAGTCAATAGGTATCTGAAAATTGTTTTTATGCTGTTACCGCAGTCGGAACAGTACCGAGCATTTCACTCATAGCCCTGTTCTCAGCGTACTTCATAATGACATCGTTAATGTCCTTGTCACCAACGAAGTGACTTGTAACGATACACGGAGTACCGTCCACCTCATAGGTGTTGACCTGAACGGGACAGTCCTTGAACTGCTCGTTCATTTCCTGCATAGTTTTCTGTTTCATAGCTTGTTACTCCTTAGCTTCTCTTTCTCTACGCTTATAGAGCGAGGGGATCGCTTTCTCTATCTGCCCCTCTTTAAGTTGTGTATGATAGAGCTGTGCGGAACGGCAAATGCCGTCCCGTATACTGCTACCGTTTTGTTGTCGGAATATATGTTACTCCGAATAGGAATGATTTGTTTCTGAAAAGCTCATCTGCTTACCGTACTTTTCGGAATAACTCTCGTCAGAGCTGTTGTCAGCATCGGCAGAGCTATCGTCAGCCAGTTCACCGATCTGCTCATAGGTCATACCGCTTGCAGTCAGCTTGCCGATGAGCGTATGCTCCGCAGTCACAGCATCGAGAAGTGCCTGTCCCTCAGCACCGCCGTAAAGCTGTGAGAGCTTATCGTAGGTGTAGAGCTTGCTGTCCGTAATAATCTTACGACGGCGCTCATAGGCTGCCTGAATAGAAGTGTTCAGCTTGTTGAGCTTTGCCTGATTCTCAGACAGCACTTCGTCCATGACGGTATCAGCAGAGTTGTCAGCGACCTCAGTCGTAGCCTTCTTACTCATTCACATCACCTCACATTGATTTGGATTTAGGGATAATACCCTATGCTAATATTATAGCATTTTCGGACAGCAAAAGTCTATTCGCATTGCGCAAGAAGTTGAGTGCGCCATAAAACTTTTCCATTCGTGAAATTGTTATGGGGAATTTTGAAAAAGGCAGACCGAGCATTTTTATTCCGAGCCATATCATATTGTCAGCATACGGCACAGGTCAGCACCGCTGATTTATTCAATACGGAGAATTATTATCATGGAGCAAATCTTTTCACAAAAATCATGCCCGTTTTCGGATTTAACGTGCTTGTATATATGGAGGGAGTTTTATCAGAGTGCCACCGCGACCTATTCGCATTCTGTATAGAAATATGCTGTTGAATTTAGGCACAAGGGAGAACCGTTATGAACAAAGTGTAAACTTTTCAGAAAAACAACGCCATTTTCTCAAAAACCTCGGTTGTATAGTAGAGGGCTTTGACGATGTGACGATCACACGCACCACTGCATATCATTTTCATTATAAATTTTTCTGCGCTATACTTAACGAAACACTCAATATTTTGGTATTAACTTATAGGAGCATATTTCATAGGACTGCCGCCCAGACTGCGCAATAACTGCGCCGTACCAGTTTACAATTTCAAGAGTGATGATAATAGAGAGCATCACGCAGGAGCGTGAGCGAGTATGACCGCCGACCTAAGCGGCGGAGATTGAAGTCGCATAGCTCCAAATTCGCTGACGGAGCATCGAAAGCCTGCGTGATATACAAATCCCACAGGCTGGAAATATGCGCGATAGCGCAACAAAAATAACAAGCATTGTATTTTGCGCCGCACAGCGAGCGAAAATACCAAATGCTTGTTGGGGACACCCCAAGCCCCGAAATGACCGCACAGCGGTCAAAGAATAATCGGCTTACGCCGAAATAAAGATAAAGGAGACACCACTATGGAAAATGCAGAACGCAAGAGGGGCAGACCGCCCAAGCGCAAGGTTATGGATTTTGAGGGTATGACCTATGAGGGTGCTATCAATCACGCACTTGACCAAGAGGTCAGAGCCGAGCTTGACGATACCCTTGCACACAAGTCTGAGGACGAGCTTTCCGACGATGAACGCAAGTACCTGAAACGCAAGAGGGAGAAGAAGTCCTACACGCTAAATGTTCGCTTTACGGAATCGGAAATGCAAGACATCTTAGCGAAGTGTGAGCAGTACGGGTACAAGAACAAAACGGAGTATATCCGTGATTGTGTTCGGGCGAGGGTTGATCTCACGCCCGACCGTTCCGAAATTGCCGAATGTAATCGCCTGATGAAACGCATCGGAGCGAACATCAACCAGATACTTGTCCGACTTTACAGCACAGGTCACATATATGCCGAGGATATTACCGAGATAAAGAGAGGGGTTAATGAAATTTGGCATACACTTCTATCCATACGATCAGGGCAACAGTCAGCGCAGCGATCGCTTACATCACAAACGGAGATAAGACCATCGACGGTTTATATGTCAACTCTTATGCTTGCCGAGCCGACAGTGCAGGAGCAAGCGAGGACTTCCGAGCTGTCCGAGACACAGGAACAGGGCGAACACAGATCCTTGCCTACCACATGATACAGAGCTTTGCCCCCGGTGAAGTCACGCCCGAACAGGCTATGCAGATCGGAGAGGAGCTTTGCGACCGTTATCTGAAAGGCGATTATCAGTATGTCATTGCTGTTCATCATGATAAGTCGCACCTGCATTGCCACATCATTTTCAACAACACAAATTTGTATAACGGACTGAGTTTCACCACCGAGCATAATCAAGGCAGGAGGACTGAAAGAGCGTGGGCAGAGCTGCGTGAAATTTCGGACGAGATATGTGCGGAACACGGTATATCTGTTATCTCCGAGCCTGAAAAGGGACATGGGGTATCTCACTTTGAGAGGGATATGCAGAAAGAGGGCAAGTCATGGAAGGACAAGCTCCGTGTCAGAATCGCAGAGGTCATGCTTTACAGCCGTGACTTCAAGGATTTTCTTGAAAAGTGCAGTGAGTGCGGTATCGAATATGTGTATAAGCCGAGCAATAAGGTTAAGCTGAAATTCAGGCTATCAGGTGACGGTCAACAGAAGTTTACAAGAGCCGACACCCTGGGCGCAGACTTCGCCCCCGAACGCATAGCCGAGCAGATAGCGGAGATACAGGAAAAGCTGTCAGCGGCGAATGTCACTCCCGATATGCTTATCGAACCGCCGAAGCCTGTTGTTCCAAAGACCGAGCCGAAGCCGACACAGACAGTCACCGCACCGACAAAGCCGAAACAATCTGCCGAGCCTGAAGCTATCACGGAAACGAGTGAAACTGCAAAGAGAAAAGCTGCTGCGGAACAGGTTGAGAAGTTTTTTGCAGCCCGACGAGCAAGACGGCAGGCACAGCTTGATATGCTTAACGCAACTGCTACCAAACCAACCGAGCCGAAGCCTGAGCCGTCTGCCCCGACACCACAGCCCACACCTACCGAGAGCAAAGCACCTGAAAAGAAAGAAGATCCGTGGAAAGCTATCAGAGGTATGGGCAGAGCAAACGAAATCATCGCAGACCTTGAAGCTGGTGGCGTTATGTCATTCAGCGAGCTGTCTGGATTCTTCTTCAATACACCTCACTCCGATGACCACACAACTGAGCTTGCCGATCTGAAAAAGAGGTTTACAGCTATCGACACTCTCATTGCAAAGATGAAGCACCGTGACGAGCTGGAGCCTGTTTACAAGGAGTATCAGGGCAAATCGGGCTGGTCGCAGAGCCGTTTCAAGAAGAAAAATGCCGCCGCTATCGAGGATTACGAGCAGACGATCAAGTACATCAAGGAGCATATCAAGAGGTATGCTGTTGACGGCAAACCGCCGACAATGCTTGACCTTTTGGAGAAGTCCAACAAGCTGAAATCGAAGTGGAACAGGCTTAATGTCGAGCATACCGCATTTCTCACCAAGCGTGAAACGGCGAAGAAGTACACCCGACAGGTGCGCCAGTACCTCAATGAACAGCAGATGAAGCGTGAGCGTGAGCAGAGCCGTCAGAGGACACAGGCGAAACGCAGAAATAAAAATGCACTTGAATAAAAAACAGCAAGGAGAGCGTTTTCTCCTTGCTGTAGGGGGATGATAGTCAAAATAATGCAGGATTTGTAATAGCCATTAGTAATGTTGTAACAGCAAATATTGATATAGCGATAATCGCAACATAAAACTGTTTCTTTTGATAGTCCGTTATTATATCATCAGGTAATGGCATTACCCTTTCGCTGTGTACTCTTGCTAAGTCTATAATCAGACCTGTAAGTAAAACCAATATTTGTAAGCCTATCAGTAGAAGGAATGGCATACCAAGAACAATAAAAATGCCTTTGCCGTCTGCTTCACTATAGTCTCTATAATCAAATCTTCCATAATCACATAACGGAGAAAGATAGCTTTCTGAAAAATAAAACGCAACTAACGATAAAGCTAACCCAACTAAACCCATTAATAATTTGCGATTATAAATCAGATATGGCGGCAATACACCACCAATAATAACTATCATCATAATAATTGGAAAACGATAATTTCTTAACGATGAAGTAAAAACGGCAAAATTCCAACCTAATGCAAATGAAAACCAGAAACCTGCCGCAATAGATCTTATTACATACTCAAACTTCGCAGTTAATAAACTGCGTGTGCATCTTGAAAATTCAATAGATAG